>Ga0136643_10012191_pt1 | contig 12785 bp, 9 predicted proteins | sample TergutLab28metaG_FD_96883 | JGI IMG/M metagenome (GOLD analysis project Ga0136643, IMG submission 96883) | Labiotermes labralis P1 segment gut microbial communities from Petit-Saut dam, French Guiana - Lab288 P1 (version 3) (version 3) | ecosystem: Host-associated > Arthropoda: Insects >...
AAGAAATTGGGAGGAAAGGGTGTATATGCGCAGGAAAGGAGTATTAGGGAAAAAAAAGCCACAAAAAATTTTTAGTTGCGTTTTCCCAAACCCAATTTTTAAAAAGAGAAAAAGGTTTCTAATGGGGGGGGGGGGGGTGATAGAAGCGGCATGGCGAGGTTGTTGGCAGAAAGGAAGACGCCCGTTATGTCGCTGTAAAGAGGATGTTAAACACATATTGTTAAGCAGTTCAGGAACTAGAAAATGGAGAACGGAATTAATAAATAAAAAGTGGTTGAGTGTGAGGTAGGAGGTAACTTCAAAGAACCTACTAAAATGCGCTAGTAAAGCTGTGATTGTAGATCCCTGTAGGTATTTAGACGAAGTTGAATGTAAGTGGTTTAATAAGATAAAGGAGTGCAAATAGTGCATGTCTTTAATGGAGAGGGAGATGCCACATTGACAGCCTCGGTAGGCAGGCCCAAGAAAAGAAGGATGGACTGAAGTAAAATGTGAGGAGCTTCTTGCGTGGGCCAGTTCTGCAAACGGAAACGACAATTGAAAACACGTAATCGGTAAATTGTTGGTCATTTGCAATACAGAACCGACCAAAGCTGTGGATTAACACGTCATTCGTGTCAAGAGTTCAGGATTTTATTTCGTAATTAGCTTAGTTCGTAATCTGTATGCTAATAGAGACTTCCGGAAGAGGGTTATGAAGTTCAAGTTCCCAATTCGCGAGATGGATTCAGAATTTGAGAGATGAAGGCTGTGATAATGAAACAACTACCCATCCTGGCTTTGCTGCGCTGCTGACGTCAAAACGAAATCGCGCACGTCTCCTGCATGTATAACAGCCCACAAGTCAACGGTTGGCAGCAGTTCAACTCCTTCAGACTCAAGTCTGGTCTGTTCCCAGCCATAGGCCCCCATGGAGAAAAGAGGCATGCTAGGTTTGGTATTAAATTTCTTGTCCAAACCGAGACGAAGAAATGATGATCATGATATGTGTGAAGAGCATCCTGCCATCCACCCCTGCGCGAAGTAACAATAAATTGCAATCAGCGTTTTGAATTGCTAAGAAAAGGGAAAGCCAGTTTCAGCGCCATTGCGGTAGTAGATCGTCTGAGCAGTAGAATTACAGCTTCAGCCTTCGCCCGGGTTTGAAACTTCGTGCGTTTTTCAGTGTTGTCTTGTGTCTTAGATCTAGAATTGCTTTTTTGAGTTATAGTGTCTGCAAAAATGGGGAAAAGGCTACTCAGGCTACACGGGCGTAAATGGTGGGATAATATTAAACGGATTCTTAAAGAAATGAGTGTGAAGGTTTGCAGTCGGTTCAGACAATAGGGGCCAGCGGCAGGCTAATTTGAATATCGTAGTAAGTGGGGAAACTGTACTGACCAGCTGACCGGCTGCTAGCTTATCTAAAAAAAAGGACGTTGTTTCATTTAGTATAGTTACTTGCATGCAGTGAACTAGCTATACTTACTGGACGAAACAAACCGCCGTTCGAATCGGATACGTAACATGAAGAAGGTGAAAAAGGAGGAGGAAAGTTGCTTCTCCGAGATTCGGCCGCCATTCGTCAAACATTGCCGTTACATTCCTGCGTTACCTAGTGGCCGTCAGAATTGTAGTTGGCGAAGACTAGGATCTGTGGGGAAACGGGTGACAGTTGTGACATGTGGGATATTCTTGTATGTTACAGTTCGTAAGAGTGAACGGGACAACTGTAATGATATTTAGAGTTTTCGCAGCTGTGTTACCAACGTTTGGCAGGATTCTGAGGCCTCAGTGTTCAGGGTTTTCCATACGAGGCTGCAAGTCAGTTGTGTGAGGTAATGGCGGTGAGGGTTAAGAAGGGTTGGGGGTGTCATAAGACCCATATCTTGTGACCATGTACCTGCTGAACCGGATGATGTCATACGGAGATGGAATGAATGTTGTTGTATCCCCTACATGCCACCGGTACCAAGTTAAAATCACGGAAATAATACGGAGAGTCGTGGGTTCCCAAGATCACGTTACTTTTAAAATTTTAAGTGAGTCCGACAGTACGCATGTATCTTGGAGTGAGATATGTGAAGGCACCTGACACCTCGGCAAATTGTGTGTCCAAAACAGGCAGTCCTGTGACCTCGTGCCTCGTGTCAACTTTGACACTTGCCTCGAGACGCTGTATTCCTATTGACCGTGGCGGTTATTGGATCACTGTACAGCAAACATGTAGAACCGCTTTGTGGAGGAAGTCATGGCCCATGGGTTGTACGGAGTGCGCCGGCCCGAGACGTGGTAGCCCCGGGAAAGCTGATAATTTGGCTCCTCTTATAACCATTATTATCCATTTTTCGTCCTAGGACAGGGCTGGTGAATCGTTTTGACAGCGGGTGCCCAATTGGAAATTATTTTCGGATAAATTATTTCGCGTGTGGAAACCTGAGTTTACTAGCACCATATTTCTGGATTACAGTGACGTCTTAGTGCCCCGTATAGGTTAGCGTTCCGGACAGCTGCCCGGTTGGACGGCCACTTAATCCGGCCCTGGCCGTACGTTGTTTTGTAATATGCATTACTGTACATTTACCACGTGAAGTGACTTTTAGGACATATGTACTTAAATGTGAAAGGAATGTGGGAAACCGGCGTCTCATTGAAGCACAGTCCGTGTGGGATTTGTTGTGGACAGAATAATACTGGTTGTTGTTCGAGTGCACCTACTTAAGTTTTCTTTTGACAATCAACATGCAAATTCCGCTTGCTCATTTCTCACCACCCCGGACATGTGCAGAAGGCCTGACAAGCCGGCGGGTTCATTATGAGTTTGGACCTAGAACAAATTAAACCAGATATTACAAAGAAATCTAATCTTAGGATTTGATGATGCCATCTCCGTACTAAACGTGTTTGTTATGCTGCCCAACGTCATCTCTGGTCTACCACATGTATCGACTGTAGCATCGTTTTTCGTTCGTCAGTCAGGTTTGTGGGAGCATTGTTTTCGAACATGATGCACGTTGTGCATGTTACACCCCTCGAAGTGTGAATTGTTTGCTCGTTATGGTGGTAAGGGTGTATATATACCATTATGTTCATATTCATAGGGGTCGGGAGACGTAAAAATACACTTGTTCATGTGTATTTTTTTCTGCCCAGTTATGCCATTTAGTACATGTTACTCGTTAAGACATGAACTTCACCCTCACACAGCGGTCGTTCCAAATGATTTTATTTCTTATGTCAGGTGTACCCCTTCTAAGTCTCTTGGACCTTCTTAGTGCACATAATAGTGCAGAGGAAGCAGCACATCGACTGCGGATAAATTGGGATAGGTTAGCAGTAATATTCGCATGGTGTTGGTTCGGTATTTGTGGCGTTTCACTTTGTCATACGGAGTGTAGATGTTAGAAGTACCAGAGATACAACGAATGTGGAACCTGAAAAGTACGATTGTACCAGTAATAATTAGAGCCACTGGAATAGTAACGAGAAGTTTAAAGGAAAATTTGGAAACTATACTAGGAAAAAACTCGACAGATTCACTACAAAAGACAGCTATACTTGGAACATCACACATAATACGGAAAGTACTGCAATGTGAAGCTTGAAGCCTGAGCGGTGGGGATCACCGCTGGTTGAAGAGAAGTACCAGGAAGAAATGCCTGTGACAAGAGACATACATATTGTATAATAATAACAATATAGACAAAGACGTTACAGCAAATAGACCAGATATAATAATTAAAAACAAAAAGAGAAAACATGCGCATTGATAGATCTGGCAGTACACGCTGACAGAAATGTCGTGCAAAAGGAAGCGGAAAAGAACTTAAAATACAGGAGTTTAAATATAGCGATACCAATGAATGTGGAACCTGAAATGTACGATTATACCAGTAATAATGAGAACCACCGGAATAGTAACGAGAAGCTTAAGGAAAAATTGGAAGATATACCAGGAAAACATTCGATAGATTCACTACAAAAGACAGCGATACTTGGAACATCACACATAGTACGGAAAGTAATGCATTGTGAAACTTGAAGCCTGAGCGGTGGGGATCACTGCTGTTTCAAGAGAAGTACCAGGCAGAAAAGGCTGTGACAAGAGACGATAATACAAATAATATTAATAATAATAATAATAATAAGTGGACTCTAAGAACAAAAGTGATACCAGTAACAACAGGGGCAACCGGAACCATTCAGAAAATTCCTGAGCAACATACCGGGAAAGCACAAAATCAAGGAACTGCAGCAAACAGCCATATTGGGCACTGTACACGTATTTCGAGAAGAACTAATGTAAAAGTGCGAAACATTCAGAATGAAAAATTACATGTACCATAAATTGTAGTTACAGAATAACCGCAACGTTATATATCGCAGAAGCAATGTGTGTTTCATATATAATTGTAAATACCAAAGGTGATAAATAATATAATAATGTAATGGGCAGATTTCATTTAATGGAAATCAAACTTCGTGGACCTCTGATACTCTTGTTTCCATTTACTGTGTCTACACGTGATCAGCCGGTGTGTAATCTTCATAATACATAGTTACAGTTTGGGTTAACGAACCAACTCCGCCTAGCCGAGTCCTCCGTGAGAATCTGATAGTTGCCCCTTTGGTTTGGAATTTTCCTGCCTTTTGTGGAACCCGAACCTCACCATTTGTTCCTGTAATGAAATCCGACTGATGCAGGTCACACCCAATCATCTTATTTGTGTGGGTCCATTGTAAAAGTCTGGCTGCCCTGTAGGCCTATGCCTAGGTCCCCAAGTTGTCTCGTCCCATCCAATTTTTCGGCCATGATTATGTATGAATTTATTTCCTTCATTATTTGCCCATAGCATTCCTCTTCACCTGTAACGTTTGGTGAAGGGTTCGTTTTGTGAATCTCCTTATGTACCTTTTCTTCTGCAAAATGGGGTAGCGGTTGGTGCTGAGATGTTTGCACTATAATATTGGTAGACAGTGCATGTAGTGAAACTGCTTCTGCGCTTTTCAGGAACATTCTCTTACTTTGTGAAAAATAAATCAGCTTATATTGCCATGTTATTTATACCAGTTTTCAATAAACTTGGCTTATTTTCGTGGAAGTAATAGGCGTAAGAAGGCTGACCTTTTTTACATGTAAAATAAGGAATGTGGGACATGTTGCTTGGAAAGAAACTCTCGAAGTAAACCAACAACACTTCGGATGTATCAGAATTTGCGGAAAGTAATTATTGCTGCGTACGTCACCTGCTAGAATTGTGTTAAAGCTGCGTAACTTCGATACTGACCTGACAGGAATGGAGAAGTTGCCTACAGTAGAAGAGCGTTGAGAATGCCGGCTTTGAAGGAAAACATCTGGCCAGTGACCGTGTTTCATATTACGTTCAGTAACGATATTTCGGGTCTAGTAAAGTCACATATGTGTCTGATTGTGCCCTGTGAGTAACATATTACTCTACTATACACGTAGTAAAAGGAAGTTTTGTCAGTGCGCTTCATGAAGGCATATGGGGACTCTCCCCCGAGATACCTCCACTCGGTCTTAACGTTGGTACTACATTGTGGTGAACGTTAAGCGTCACGTCCCCGGCCTGTGTGTGTGTGTGTGTGTGTGTGTGTGTATATATATATATATATATATAACATGCATATTATAAGCCTATAGTCTGTGTATACGATGTTCACAAAATTTCTATTGCTCTTTTTTGTGATTTAGTTAGTTTTTCGTTTTTGCACCAGTTTCGTTAGTCAAGCGAACAGCGAATGCATGTATGAATGTTTGGTTTAAACGCAGCTGCCTTTAAGACAGTTACCTCGATGTTTGACTAACACGTATAGTTGCGTCTGGAACATGTGAAGGGAGTATACTAAGTCGTAAGTGGAAGGATAATATTAAACTGAATCTTCAAGAAACAGGTTGGGTATTGTGTGGACTAAATTAACCTGGTTCAAGTTGGAGACCAGTGGCGGTTTTCTGCTAGCACGGTTTTGAGCCCTAGAGTAGCTATAAAAGGCAGAGGCTGTCCCTGACCGTGTGTTCGATGCGTCATGTTATTTGTACTAAATTACGTTTAATGGATGAACTTCGCATCCACATGTAAACAGAAGGGCCGGCTATTAATCACGAACCAAACTGCGTAACAAATCCAGTTTTTAGGTTATTACTATTTAATACTCCCATACCACAACCAGACACGCCTTATTTAGTGCCAGGAAATTTCGGTTGAATGTTCGGTGTTTGATTCGTGTTAGCATCTCTCCCCTACATTCGTATCAGTTCATAGCTTGCTCTGCATGTTGTTTTCTAGGGCGTGGAGGATGTTTGAGAACAAAGTGCCGTGAAGAAGGTTTGAACGTAAAGGAGAGGAAGTGACAGAAGGCAGGAGCAATTTGCGGAATGAGAAACATTGTTACTCCATGCACTATATTATTAGGGTGATGATCAAGTTACGGGGATGAGATTGGCAGAACATATAGCATAGATAGGTGAGCTTAGATTGCAAATTTTTTGTTGGAAAATCCACTGACAATATACCGCTTGAGAGAAATATGGAGGATATTATTAAATAGGTCTTATATAATGTGAGAATGTGGACTGTACCGGACTGAGGATGGACTTTAATTGCGGGATTTCTTTTGGCCCCTGCAGGGAAATTTTTTTGGGTCCCACGATGTGCCAGAATTTGTTCACTAGTTTAGTGAATGTTGGCTTCTTAGTATAGATTGTCCCTTGTGGCTGTTGCAGTATTGTTGTACAAGGTACTAACGTCGTATAACGAAACTATAAGGTTAAATCATATACCAGTTTAATAATCGCATCGGAAATATGCACATGAAAAATACAATAGTAAGCTACAACACGAATCTGCTCATTCTGTACACGAACACTAAATGGAGTGCATAGAGACCTCGGTGTGTGTTTGATGTTTAATAGGCCTTCTGGATGAGGACTGTTCTAGCCAGTGGGGAGTTGCTGTCAGTCATGACAGTGATACGAGGGCCACAGTCAAGTGGTGGATTTGACAACACTAAACTGCCGCCATGTCATGACTATTGTGATGACTGTGTAATGTGTTCGTTGCGGCATTCGGACGTTTGTAAAGTGAACCGAATCCAATACGAATATTCGTAGTAAAGAAAGTTAGGTAGGGAGATACTCCGTAATTTGTAGTTACATAGTATTATCAGGATTGGTTGGAAGGGTATGTAGGGTAGGCTAAGTGTGTGGGATTGAAAGTGATAACGAAATTTTTGGGTCGGTGAACCTCATAGAGCAGCTGCCACTTCGGTGACCTAGGCGTAGATAGGAAGCTGGTATCAAAATGTGTCGTCGATAAGTATAGTGAGATTTGACTGGATCCAAGTGGCGTAGGGTAGTGCCTGTTTGTATGTTTTTGTGAACACGGTACAAGGCCATGAGTAAGCCTATGTACAGTGCAACATTTCGCATGCCTCTGGAGTAGTATGAACGGAAAAGAGACTTAATTACCTTATTTGACATAGTACCGTATATGGTGATATATTCTTATAATAAAACCAAGGAGATGCACTAATTTCTCAGATTTATTTTTGAAATAGAATTCTACATGTTTCAGACAGTTTCTCTGTTCATCATCAGGAGTCGAGCACTGTACACACAGCAATAGGTTATGTTGACTGCTTGCTAGCAAGCAGTCAACATAACCTGTGTGTACAGTGCTAGGCTCCTGATGATGGACAGAGAAACTCTCTGAAACATGTGGAGTTCTATTCCAAAAATAAATTTGAGAAATTAGTGTTTGCTTTATTATAAGAATAAGAAGACGTCATTGCGTATTTTTTTTATTGGAGTGAAACTCGTCCTCATTGTAGGAGGGATATAGGTGTAGTTTGAGAACAGAGTGATTTTGGATTCTTGACCGTTGGAGATGGGACCGATAGGTTAGGTTGTCCTGAAGCGTCGCTAAAGGATTACCACTACTTGCTGCGTAACAACCCAGAGGAGCGTAGCTGTCAGGGTGATTGGGAGACTGTTTGCACCTAAGATGGACCAAGTAGGAGAAGGTTGAAAAGAATTATAAAAAGATGAACTGCGTTCGTAGGGAAGAAGACGAGTGTGGTACGTTAAGGAAAACACAGATCTGCCAGGATATAGGGAGTTTCTGCTGTTAATTTTTTGTTTTTGTTAATTACAACTGCTGTTCCGTCATTTAGTGTAGGTTTACATAATTTATTTAGAAATAATTCTGTGAAATGCGTTCTTCTGAAGACGACCGTAGTGTGTAAGTTGTCCGTTGCCCGGGGAAGATTAAGGTAAAAATGAAGAAAAATGCTTGTTTCCATCTTCAGTTTGCGTCGATAACATGGACATTGCAATATTGCTTTGTTAAAGCACTTCTATATTCGGTCGTTTAAAATATCCTCCACTGGACCACAGAATTCGACCTAGCCTATATATAAATATTGCAGCCTGTGCATGCAGCTCATGATCGTGTATGACCGACGTTGTGACGTGTGTGTACTACCATCTCACTCAATTGCAGCCACATCAGAAAGTGCACAGTTTTGTGCATTCGTAACAGTTGGAATGCCCTGGGTCTTCGTGAGCGCCTAGCTTGCACTTCTGGCAGGTAATCTAGTCCTCCGGCTTAACTCGTTACTTTTAATTACACTCAGTGAAAAGCTTGTCACCACCATCCCGGCTGATGCTTTCTTGGGCTGTCTGTTACGTAGTTGAGTTTCCGAGGACTTTTTCTTTTATATAAGTGATTTCTTTGTGCGAGTTTTGAAGGCATCCTTAATTTTGAAAGCCGCTCTTAGTAAAGACGCAGTTGTATCTGTTCACAACATTCTTCTGTGCTCCGAGTTATCATTTCATGTTGGTGTTTCGGTTTTGAAAGGGATTTGCCCTGAATGAGAAGTGAGAAATGCATATGAAATTTCAGTGGGAAACCCAAATGGAAGTAAAACACTCTAGGAAACGACATTAATGGGTGAATAATAGTATAGTCAATCTGAGGAGAGAGTGTACTGATTCATGGGGCTCATTTGAGATACCATTGGCGGCGTCTTGTGAAAACAGCAGTGAATCTCTTGTTGTATAAGAGGTGCGAAAATTTCTTGACCTGTTGAATAATCTGAAGAGTTTGTGATAATGCCATGCTCCCCGCTGTTGTTATTTCGATAGTGCTGCTAGTTACCAATTCAACCATGCAGTGAAAGGCGCCTCTATAAGGAACGGCACGGTTGTTCTGATTATGTGGAAGCCAGTTTGAGACCGGAAGTACGTGGCATGTGAAAGTGAAATCCACTCTGATATGACCGTAATCTGAATGCGCTTGTCTGTGCCGAATGCGACGAAGTAAGCAGTAATCTGTGCCAGCGACCAAACATTGCAATCCGGTGTTTGAAATCCGTTCGTGGCATGATAATTATCCACGCTGATGTCGTTGATTCTTCGGGTAATTACTGCACGTTGAGGTTCAGTGTGTAGTCTGTCGTATTCGTGAGACCAAGGGTTTGGAAAACCGCCTGGAGACCGGCTGAGCGAGGTTTTTCAATTAAATACCGTAAAACATCTATCGTTTCTACCAGACATGCAGTTCTACACTGGACATGTAACGCGGTTGAGATGGGTCGTTAAATCAGTAATTATTTCCATGCTGACTTTTCTTTTAACTTTAATATACCTTATTTTGTGTGTGTGTGTGTGTGTGTGTGTGTGTAGAAGATTTAGAAAGCATTTTCATGGGGCTGAGTTCTTCCTCAGTGGTTAATAACTGCTTGGCGAGTCAGGAAATGTCCCGTGGGTCCTGAATGTTGATTATATGTAACAACACCAGTTAAGGAAACGTTCTGGCGAGTTTTAGATTTTGGTCACGATCCGCACACCAGCTCTAACGGGTATTAACTGATACGGCCGAAGCAACAAATGCGACTGTAAGATTTGAATGGAGGCATGCGCGGGAGGTGTGTAGCTTTACTCATTCTAAACCTCGGCACGAGATGGGGTGGTCGTCGTCACACTGCGTACTTTTTACCCCATGAGAAACAGCCATCGGTACTCACTGAAAAGGACTTGGCTCCAAACCACGAGAGCGTGTTACGAAAATCGAAACAAAAAGCAATCATTTTGTGTACTCAGAAAAATGCTGCCACTCACACAGCAATTATAGCGTGTGGGATTAGTGTGGTGGCTAAAATTTGTTTCCAGTTTTCTCCCAGTTAGCAAACCGTGGGTCGTTATGTGGAAGAGTTGTAACGTGCAGGATCGCGAGCAAGAAGGTTATGGAATAGCTAGAATGGGACGCGGAGTGGACATCAACAGCCGGTTTGAACGTGGTGGAGAAGAAGTATGCTTAAGACTTGGGACTATTTTACTGCGAATCTGAGAAATGTAATGTAGATGAACATGTAATCTTTTTTTTTTCAGACGCTTCAGCCGTTTTATTCATTTTAATTTAACCTGTTTTATCTCTACGGTTGATGTAGCTGAGTATTTTGCACCTATCTTTGTGTGTGCATGTGGGTGGAAAAATTACAAGTGGGGTGGGATGATGGTGTGCAGATAAGGCGTGTAATCCGCTGTACTATATTCGGTTGTAAATTGTGTTGTGACAGTGAGGGGTAAGGAAGCCTGTGTCAACGAAATTCGGACCAGGAAGCAATCGAATTTGAAGCACGATTGTCGACCACTGCACAGCAGCGCTCGCTCGACGTGAGGACCTTGTGTCCGAGTCACTCAGATCTTTTTGACCCGAGGTGTAGCTCATTCTGAAACGGAGGGAAACTTGAGGGGGAACACCGACATTGTTCACAGGATTACGATAGGACTGAGACTTGTGAGTTATATCCTTTGTCTTCTTCACACGCGGTAGGGAGTTAAAGACTACTGGATACCTCGTAACGTAATGGAGTTCCTGGGTACAGTCCATTGGTTTGCGAGTTTAAGTAGGGCCATTTTAAATTTAACGCACGAGGAACTGGAAGTTCTTTGTGATTACAAAAGTGTGTTAAGCAACGTCATGCCCATTTTGAATATGTACTGGTATTTACACAATTTTAAGAGTTTTGAATTTTAATTTGTACCCTTACTTCTGGCTTACCGGGTCTTAGGTTATTTGTTAGGCCTGTAGCACCACTTGAACTGCCTGGTTTCGTATTTTGTCGTCATAATTATCGGTTCAGATCTGTCATTGTTATCGGGTTCATTCAAGCCGAAAGAACGATGGAGACAAATTTTTAATTTTAACATCTGACGTAAGTGAAACAGGTGTGGACTTTTAATCGGCGCCTTAAAGAAAGCTTGCTTACGCGTCTTATTCATGCAACTGAGTTTGGTGAATTGTCGGCCGATGGAGCCGCAAGTTTTTGATCGTGATTCCGTTTAGCGCTACTAGGCACAACGTCGATATGACCACTTTGAACGGCTTGCCATATAAAGTGTGGACGTGAAATCACAGTACGTAACATTGTAACGTGTCCTTCTCTTTTTTTCTTCAAAACTCTTGTATATTTCATACGTCTCGTCTCATCTGTGATTCGTACAGCATCGTTAAATAACCTTTTTTACGTGTAAATGTTGTTTCATTGACGCCATATCCTCATTTTTAAAAGCCACAGTAACGTGTTACAAAACTGTGCGTCACGAATACCCAGCCCTTGTCTATTTGACCATCACTCTTTGCTCCTTTTGCGCGATTCCCTAGCCCAATCATTGACTGGTTCACTGGATGCTGTAAATAACTGTTGATACAGATAGCTGCTTGGTGGCTCTCGCTAAATGGGGGGGTGGCGTATTTCTCCAGATCACATGAGTGCTCGCCAAAAAAACTGAGCGAGACGCAGGAGACGAAAATTGATACGTTGATGACAGTATTGCCACAGCCTAGTTACTACTTACCCACCATCCACAATAGTTAACCGTACCCACATTATTATAGAGCATCGTGCTGTTTGGTGGGTTATAATACTGTAGTGACATTATTGTGTCTCACAAATCGCCCCACTCTTCATTCACACCTATTCGCGTGACGGTCGGCAGCTTACTGGCCGATTTTCCATTTTGCCGCGAGTCGAGGTACATGCTTGTTGGTTCACTGCATGGCATGTGATGTATATAAATATATATATATATTCCGCAAAACGCAAAGAGGGCGCTGAAAAATTTCTTCGACATGCAGACGCGCCACATTTAACACACACGAGGTTAAACGAGTCGACGGGAAGTGACAAGCGATAGTTTCGGGTGAAACGATGTAGCTGTAGATCCCGATAAATGTGGCGCGACCAGAGACTGACATAGACGGACCATATGATGGTAATGAAATTGTGTGTGTGTGTGTGTGTGTCGGGAAAGGGACGGATGTGGAAGCATGAACCATGTTGTCGGAATTTTGTTAGTAATCGTTATGAAAGTCCGTATGACAAGTACGACAGGCTACACGTTCGGATCGGGATAGAGTTACTTCAACCTGCTTTGTCTGCGAGAGTCCAGAAGCCGGGTTGTTGAGTTCCAAGACGCATGAGCTGTATAACGACGTGCCCGTCCCAGCGATGTCCAGTGGTACTGTGTACACGGATATGGCCGTCATGCCTGAAATAAATGTTACACGTTTTCACTTTTGTTTCTTTCGTGAAATACAGCGCTTAATTGCGTTATTGATTTGGTTAAAACTGGCGCTAGAACTGTGAATGTGAGAAACTGAATTTTACATTCATTGTTCCGTGCATCATTATAATTGTTTCAAAAAATAACCAACACGATGACACTTGTGGACTATCCTTTATTTTCAGGGGTAGTCGTCATTCATTCTCTACATGTTTCG
>Ga0136643_10012192_pt1 | contig 12784 bp, 7 predicted proteins | sample TergutLab28metaG_FD_96883 | JGI IMG/M metagenome (GOLD analysis project Ga0136643, IMG submission 96883) | Labiotermes labralis P1 segment gut microbial communities from Petit-Saut dam, French Guiana - Lab288 P1 (version 3) (version 3) | ecosystem: Host-associated > Arthropoda: Insects >...
ACAGATATTTTAAACTTTAAATAATATTTTGAGGATTTAACCTTAAAAAACTCCGTGGCCTTAGTCCGCACGCGACCTATACCGACAGAGCGGTCGCCGCCGGTCGGCGAAGTTAGTACCAACTTTTGCGGATAGAGAGGTGTCACGTGGTCAGCGCAACGGGTCCCCACAGCCGTTAATCTCTGTTTTCTAGACCTGGAGCCGCTACTTTTTTCATTCAAGTAGCTTCTCAATTGACCTCACGAGGCTCACGAGGCTCACGAGGCTGAGTGGACCCCGTTCCAGACCCACTGCTACTCAGAAAATCTGGTAGCGCCGGGGATCGAACCCGGGACCTCTGTATCTGTAGCCAGAAACTCTGACCAATAGACCACAGTATTTAAATACATTATATTAAAAACTTGGGAACCCAAGGTCATTAAGTGTTTTGAATATTTTTAATTTTCTTAATTTTACTCGCTTGAAGGTGACAGAAAGGATAGAAACACGTACCGAAGGATTAAATTGTAGTCGGCAGAGTGAGAGGGCGGCTTTATGTATAGTATATACTCGTACGTGTATATGTTAGTACCGGGCAGTTCCTTGTAACTTCATATTCATGCAAATACGTGTACCAACGCAAACGTCGATATTTTCGTGTAGGAATAATTTTAGTTCCTTTTGTCAGTTTGTACCAGAACTATAGCTCTATTTGTGACTGACACGAAGTACTTCTGTCGTTATCACATCAGAACAGACAACACGAAATTCTCTTGACAGTTGCCACGAAACACCTGAAAGCTGATATTCGTAGGCCTTCTCTCGTTGCAATGGTCTTCAGAAATGTTTGGGTTGCCTGATCACGGATTCAGCCAAGTTATCTTTGCAGTAAAGCACCATCCTTTTCTACAACGTACCTACGCAAGCTTAGTAAGTACAGTGTAATCCCTTGTAGACTGCCCTTTCTGACATGCGGCACATATGCGAGTACATTAACGTTACAAACTCAAGTAAAATCGGTCTGTGCTACGTGGCTGAATAAATGTTTTTCCCCCGATATTGGCAACGGATTTGATAACTGTAAAGTAGATCTACGCACACGCGCGATTTCCGTATATGTGTTTTGTGCGAAGCATTTTGTTCTTCTAAAGATAACAACAGGTAACCGCGGTAGCACAGTGGTTAAGGTGCTGTGTTATAAATCTGAAGGTCGCTGGTTTGATTCCAGATGGTGTCATTGGAATTTTTCGTTGACATAAAATCCTTCCGATCGCACTATGGCCCTGGGGTCGACTCAGCCTCTAACAGAAATGAGTACCAGGAGTATTTCCTGGGGTAAAGGCGGCTGGTGCGTAAGGCTGACAAACTTACCACCATCCTGGGCCATTGTCACGTAATCTGGGAACCTTAACTTCCTGGAACGTTCTGGGCACCTCGGACCTGTAATGGGACTGATTTACCTAAAGATAACAATATGATGACGGCTGATAAGAAACGGACATTTTTGGGTAAGCCGACCGGTCAAAGGGACTTTTTTTTAAAAATTTTTATTACATTTTAAAGGTACCTAAATGTCTTCATATAAAACAATTTTATTCTTCGAGGCTTATTCAGAAAGTAAGTACCGTTTCGCTGTAAAAAAGAATCGAGTAAGGTCTCGTAAAAATTTTTATTGTTATCAGATTCTACATTCTTCAAACTATTTTTCCACATATTCGCTGCCATTATTGAGGCACTTATCGTAGCGGGGCACAGGTTTTTGTATAACCTCTTCATAGAATCAGGCCCCAGATAACCCAAATGACTACTGACAATGTAATAGAGTAGAGTCCTCGAAATCTGAGGAAATTGCAGGGGCAGATCAGAAATTGTGAAAAGTCTGTCGTCACGCACTCTTTCGTTGACCTTACGCACGAAATCATCATTCATCGAGGATGGAAGCCAACTTCGCGCCTCATCGTGTACGTTCTGTCGTCCTTCATTGAACATTCGAGCCCATTTCTTAACCATGCCATCATTCATCGCATTATCACCATACACTTGACAGATCTGGTGATGAATCTCACTTGGTAGGACATTCCTAGCGTTCAAAAAACGAATTACAGACCGTATTTCACAGTCGGCGGCCCCTTCAATTGTCTTAAAAATGTTTAACGCAAGGAACAAACATAAACATAATACGAATTTCACGAAATGGCGTCTGTGGCTTCTCAATTGATAGAGGAAGTTACTGCACTTGGGCAAAGTGACAGTCTCGAGGATGCGCGAAAGATATGCGCAGAAGGTACTTACTTTCCGAATAACCTAAGTACATTCCTGCATACATCTTACTTTGTAACAAACTTGACCCATTCGATAAGGTTTATTGAGTGGACATTTTATTCCTAGATCTGTTTTTCAAGGGTAGAAACTGAGTAGAATGGAAGATGGAGTTTACCTTCTTTAAGACTGTGAGAAGAGTGTCGATTCATACCCCGGAGTTCGGATAAAATATATCCTGCCTATGACTGAGATGTTTGACGCCAGTAATAATTTAAACGAAAGAAAACATGCTAAAGCGAGTGCAAATTTTTGAAGCAATGAAGGTACATAAAATCTTTCAAATGCAGCCCACAATTCGTAAAGCTGCAGTTTCGTCATAGAAGAAACTAACTCAACACTATGAAGCGTAGTGGTTACTGTATGTGTCACCAAGTGTAGCATGCAGAACTTCTGAGTTCTGATCACAGAGTGTGAACAGTGATGATTTCCAAACTCATCTCTAACCGACTGGTTTTTATAATCCGTATGTACTCTGTTTACTGTAAAGTATGAACTGAATCTTTCAGTAGAACTGAGGTAAATTTTCATCTTTAAAGGCCAGGTCAGCCCATGTGAGATTTTTGGTAGACAACGGGGCACTCAGACTAGTTTTCCTCCGATTCCACCAATCCTCCATACTCGTCTTTATCCACATGTTGCTTTTACCTGAACTACAAAATGGCGAAGCCAGGGAACCTTCCAAAGAGCAGTGCTCTAGATGCTCGTAATTGTAATAGCGTAACTTATGAATCCTCTGATTTCATAATTCCTGATGAAGGCACGTACCAGTTCTGGTGACAATACATCTTATTTTTGTCTAGATGGAACTGTGTGTGTAGGCCCCTACAGGCTAGAAGTACAGACATTTTAACAAAATTAGCTAAAAACCCTTGTTCTTCTGTTCTGCGTGATAGTCATAACATCGAATTGAAATAAGTGCCCAAGGAAGTCCTATTTGACTGTATTTTATTTGTCTTTTTGGCGATTGTTAGCTTGTGACCCATTTTGTTTATTAGAAGGCGGAAGAGATGGAAAGAAAGGAGCAGGTAACTCCTGCTATTTTCAGTCCGTTTTTTAGCACCAGACAAACAACAGCCTTCGGTTTGCGGACACGGGGCCTACTAACAGCTGAAGGGGCCGTCACTCAAAGTGGGTGCTTTAATATGACGTGTCCGTACTGACATGTTGATGGAGCACAAGTTCTCAGTTGTTTTCAGCACTGAGCGTGACGGATTGGTGCGCGATATCAATCTTGACACGCAGTGTTTTTCATGTTCATCAGGCATAAAGCCCTTGTAAATAATTAATGCCATTTATTGTGATACTAGTGTATGTGGGTCAGACGTCGTGGAATTTGTGGCGTAGCTCCGGAATTTAGGGTTTCACTTCCGGCATGTGTCATACATAACGTAATAAGCCTTACCATTACATGTCAATAGGCAAAATCTGGAGACCTGTGTCTGTTGGCCTTTTAATGTGTGTAACACATGCTGAAAATCACGTAGGCGCAGTCGGGCAAGATCCTTACACCTTGTGGCGAATTGGTTACCCAATACACTTCTTATTTTTAGATATATTTTATTCGTGTTTCGAGCGGTAGCCATTGTGTCCTTCACTAGAAATCTAGAGGAAACCCTACTAAATGTGATTATATTCCATATCCGCCCGTCTAATGTATCCTACACACTGCAAATTTAAAACTAGCAGTTCGGAGAAGAACCTGTGTGTGGAGTCTGTTGTTAAAAAGCGCTTAGGTGCGGGCTGGACGTCTGAGGAATCGCGGTTTGATTCCCCAGAGGAGCAATAGATTTATCTCATCTGTAGACGTCTAGATTGGTTCTGAGGGTATTGGAGATATCCTTCTCCGAGGGAATTAAAAATTATTTGGTTTAGCTTCTTGTATGCTTTTGCGGCGACTGTGATATTCTCTAGTATGAACTGCGGTTTGGATTATGAGAACAGGAAAGGAAGCTTTTGTATCGGTTCAGAATTACATATTTTCTGGTTTCTAGTATACACGATGCTGGTCAGACTTTCGCCTGTTAGTTATGCAACCGTATCCATTTATGAACACAACTAACGTACTGTAGTATATATTAGATGAGGATACCGTTTTTCTGGCATATGACCCTGCGTTACTAGGAAATGGGATCGTTATGAACATATCGATTTCCTGATTAAAAGGAAATGCATTTCATTGTTATTTTCTATACATTCCCATTAGTTAATGTCACTTTATACACAGGCATTTCTTCCACATTTTTATCATTTCAGAATGAGTTTATCATAAAGTATTTCTAATTTAATTTTACAAATGTTGTGGGACATACCTTCTGTTTCAGTGGTAAATTTTATGGATAAACAGGACAATTTTTAAAAGTGCGAGTAACATGGCAGCCCTGATTTGTCTAACTGTTCAAAAATATCACTTCACTATCAAAATCCTTTCACCAAAAGGCCAGTTAAGTCTACACATACAGACAACCACATAAGGTTTTTCACTTTTTCCCTCAATAAAAGAATCATAGGAATTTTTCACATGCATTTTGAACTCTTGTCTGTGATCTGATATCGAGATATAAGCTACCGCGTTCACTGAAACCAAAGTTTCAGTACATTTCGAAAACACTCCAAGTTAATAAAACCTGATAATTTATGCACCGTATTTAAATACCTTAGTCGCGTTTCAGGTAGGTAAGTTTTCACCCTTTTCGTAGGCCACGAAGGTCCTTAGGGAGAGTAGAGGTAGATCTCTACTCTTTCTAGGACCTTGGCACTCTAAATTGGGGTGGGGGTCAGCCCCACACCCCGGCCGCCTCTACCCCCGGGAAAGACCCGGTACCCATTGTACAGGAGGCTGGGTGAGCCCCAGCGCCGTTCTGGACGGGCGGAAAATCTCGTCCCCACCGGAATTCGATCCCGAACCATCCAGCCCATAGTCAGTCGCGTTTCAACCTTCAGCATTTTTCTAAAAGTTTAGAATTTTCACGAAAGTAAAATTGTATCGAGGCTGTTTTGATTTCTACAGGACCATCTCCATCGTGCGCTCTCTGGTTTATCGAGTTTTGTGTTAACGTCAAAAAGCTGTTGTTGTATCTTCGTATTCAGACCCTGTGGCGAGACTTCCGTTTTTGTTTCTGCTGGCCCTTATCCAACCAAAGTGGTGATTAGTGGAGAGACAATTACAAAAGCATGAAGGCGATACAAAGTACTCCTAAAATTTAGCTGGTATCGTATTCTGTACTACTTCAGTGTCAGAACTGCATGTTCACTTAACTAATTAAATACCTGAAGCACATTTGTAAATACACGTACCACCTACTCTTAACAGTAATAATTTCTGCGTAATGCCGCTTGGTGTATTTATGTGCTCTCGCAAAAAAATACGTAATCTCTTCCCCCCCCCCCACCCCGAAATATTAGGAGTTGTTCTCCTCGAAAATCGGCGAGCATTGAATACAAGAGTACTATCAACTTTTTTTTTTTCCAGTCTTTGGTGCTTCTTGAGCTACGTTACGAACAGTCACTTCAAAACGTCCGCTATAACACGTCCCTCCGAACATCATCAAAACTTCGTCGTTGCGTAGCCTTGCAGTTCAGAATTTAACAAGATCTGAAATGTAGCCAGCATACTCATCTTGTTCCCTATAGAGCACACCCAATCATTTCACTTCTCATCACCTCACCTTCTTCCTTTCCGAAACCTCTATTCATACGTGCCGATACACAGTGAATAGAAGACTAAGTGGGCTTCACAGCTAGTCTGGACTTTTAGGAGAAGAGCGGGAGAAATTTAAAAACTGTGATCTTTAAAGTAAACATTTTTGGCTGCATTATGTAGAAGAGACGTCAACGTATTGGCCTATTTAGTTGTCCTTCTATTTGCTTCTGGACTATTTGTCCAAATGAACGTCAGATTGAGCTTCTATGTTTCTCTAAATAATACAAATATATAATACACAATAATGCCGGTCCCAGTGGTCGCGCGGTCTAAGGCGTGGTCTGCGGCGGTTGGCCTGCTGAGATTGTGGGTTCGAATCCCACCGGGGGCAGGAACGTTTGTCTGTTGTGAGTTTTGTGTGTGTTGTCAGGTAGAGGACTCTGCGACGAGCTGATCACTCGTCCAGAGGAGTCCTACCGACTGTGGTGCTTCGTTGTGTGTGATCTAGAATCCTCGTGAATGAGGAGGCCATGGGAGGCCCTGGCGCACGGGGGGCTGTCGCGCCAACAAAAAATAATATACAATAATATTTGTATATGTAACCAATATATAAACAAGCATGTTGTGATTGACGGTTGTACGTATAATACATTTCTTCCTACTCTTTGTTTGAGTGGAAGTATTCTTTTCGCAGGAGCAGGTGAATGCAAATCCTGAGAATGGTTTCCTTCCAAAGTGTTTCAGATAACGGCATATCGCCTGAGTTAAGCGCCCAAAAGAATTCAAAAACTCGATGGAAATGAACGTCTGTTTTCGTTCTCTGTCCAACTGCAAGGCTGCTGACACCAGTTGAAGATTATCTGGCATTCTTTCGACATTAAATGTGACACGAGGGGTAACGGGTCAATACCATGTTATACTTTCCTGATATCCCATTTTCAGTGACAATTACTCGTGCAGCTTCCGGATGATATCATTGTAGGTATGGCCGTTGAAGAAAAGTTATTACACACACGCGCGCGCGCACGCACACATACACAAACACACACACACACACACACGTCTCTCTCTCTGCAAGAGACTTGTTAAAACTGGCAACAAATTAATGTCCATAGTGTAGACAAAATTTTCCAAGTAGCTTCGAGGGCCGGATCCGGCTCGGATGCCGTAATATGCTTATCCATGTACTTGCACTGTACGTGCTTGTATCGATAAGTGCAACAGCCAGCGGAATTTAGGTTCCTAAGAGGCTATCGTGTTTCCAGCGCATCACTTTTCAAACCCTGAACGCAGTTCGACTGTTGCTGGGTTTGATGTTGTAACACCATTGCGTGTCTTGTCTTTTGTTTCACAAACAAGTGAATGATTCTCTTGCTATAACGACTGGCCGTGAACCGTATGTTTTTGTATCGCCCAGTCTGATTTTTTGCCTTGGTTTTTGTTTTATGTCTCGGATCTTACAAAGAGTGCTGTCCTTTGCCGCGAGGCTCTCTTGTCGATAGCCACATTCCACAATCCACAGCTACAAAACACCCACAATTTATAACCCACAATTTACAAAACATTAGCTTACTTTAGAAAAGTTCCTTCCGAACTCTCTTAATGGAAACCATATGTCGTCTTCTCTCTATCCAAAATTTGTTAAAACCTAGAAATTTTGGAACATCTGCGGCGTGTCCTTTGTGCAGTGTGTAATGCAATTAACTGCAAGGATGCATAAGTAGTAATTATTTTCATTATTTTCATGGCAGTTCTGTGTGTAGCAGGATTTTGGCCTGAAAAATATTAGTAGACGATGCATTAAGACTTACAGTCACGGTGTGGGCTATATTGGAATTAAGAAGTGTTTCTTGCCCTTAAACAACCGGTAGAAGGCAACAAAATTTATTCCAAACTTTACACTCATGAGAGTCGAACCCGAATCCTTTACCCATTGATATCTACGTCTGTGGTGTCTTCTCCCTCTCTCAGCACGTTTACCAGCTTCGACGATTCATGGAAATTAAGAATAATATAATTTCCAAAGACTTACCACTCTTGTGATCCCCAAATTCTAGCTTGTTGGAGGTTTTGTTATTTCCGAGTTTTCGTTGATATTAACACAGATTTTTTTTTTCGTATATAATTTTGTGTTTGCGGACCAAGTAATGACGATAAACCATTTAATATATATTACTTCCAAAAGGCAGCCACAGCCAGCGGAGTAATGGAGACAATGTTACTGTCCATGTCCTAAGACTATGTTGTGGTCACACGTGGTAGCGCAATTGGTTGAGGCACTGCGCTACAAGCCGGAAGGTCGTGGGCTCGATTCCCGATGGTGGTACTGTGGCCCTGGCGTCGATTGGGCCTCTAATAGATATGAGTACCAGAAATATTTCCTGGGGGGTAAAGGCGGCCGGTGCATAGGTCTGACAACCTTACCACCTTTATGTGCCGATTGTCTTGAAGTCAGGGAACCTCAGTTTCCAGAACCTTCTGTGCCTGTACAGGCCTGTGCAGGCACTGCTTTACCTCTCTTGAAATCGTTGATTTCTTGAACGAAGTCAATGTCACTTTTCGATACTCGACTCCTTCGTACATACGCTAAGCGCTGAAATGGGCAGGTACATGGTAGGAGAAGGCGAGTTAATTTCACAGCGTTGCGACCCATCTTCGATAAACTGCGGATCAGAAACCCGAGATCTTGATGATGTGCGGACTTATCGCTTAACTCACTGGTGGTGAGAAATAGACACTGATGGAATGATCATACAGAGGGAAAAACACAAGGTTTGCCCTGAGAAATCATGCAGTCTTCTGGGATATCGCTTCGAGTAGACTAGTGTTGAGTTACCGAAGTTTCGGAGAAGCTGGCTGCCACTGTATTCAAGGAAATATTAGAAAAGTACATGAAAGTTCTTCTTATACTGCCCTGAAGATTGAGTCAATAAGGTCTTCCGAAACGTCGAGAATTATAGACCATTATACACGTCGTCATATCCCAGAAGACTGGTGGAATTATGCCAAACATGAATAAACCCTACTGCCACTTTGTCTTGCATGTTTCCTGCATAGACTTAACTGTGGTTTGAACCTACGCCTCCTCTACATGAGAAGACAAAGACGGAAGAGGCGTGTCGTAAGGTTGTTCATCACGCCAGTGTTACAGGCCATTGCATTTTATATATTTGTTCTCTAAATGTCCTTACGCGCATCGTAACATTGTGGGATGTCTTGGTAGCGGACCATCTTCAGAGTCGTAACTCTTTGACCTGCATCCACGGCGCAGAAATCTCCGCGCCGCCGATGTGCATTCCCTCTCGCGGTGCGCTGTCTGCTGAATCAGTCGCACGAGACCCAAGGGCTTGTGAGTGTCGATGTTAGTGCAGTGAACCACGCGGCTCTCACGCGGACTCAGACACGCGCGTGTTATCAGAATGCTGCCTTGTGATAACGAAACGCTGGAATGACGAGTGACGTGGAGGGGAACGTGTGATGACTTCTAGTTAGTTTACGTATTCTGCTTTTTTAAAAGACGGTGTCATATTTCAATATAGTGCCTCTGTTGCATGTGGCGGTAAAGCTTGAGTAAACACTGTGAGAGACTGCACAGAAGGGACAGACGAAAAATAAAGCACACAGAAATTCTAAATTAAATCCATAAAACGAACAAGAATTTTAATGTTTCTACATTTACTGGATTTTAAATGAAAAACGTTGTGGGTGTTAAATAGATTTTTTTTTTTTTTTAAATTTTGATTTGGTATGGCTAAAGCTTCGTGTTACAGAACGTGTGTTTGTGGAATGGCGTGCGATGTATGAAGTCTTTGCACACACGACCTAACAATAAAAGCACCGAATTTATTTTATGACGAGACATGCTGTCCAGTTGAATGAATTTCTGACGTCGTGTTTGCACAGTTATGGAATGTAGGTGATATCGGAGTTTGCTAGAATAAAACTTGCGTTCGTGCTGTTGTGCAAATTTTATGAACTGTTATCTTCGCTTTTAAACAAGATCTGTTTCTTTCCTAGCGACGGCAAACTACATATCAAGAGCTTTCCAACAAACCTGTTACTTTCACGTGGTCTATTGGTGAAACAGTCCGTCGTCAGGTCTCGAACATCCCTCAGCAGGAGTGTAATTTGTAATGTTAACTACAATATTTCTGTGGTGACCAGATCAGTATGTTTGTGGCCATACCAAGTACAGTGTGATCGAAGACGACATTCAACTTCGTGAGACTACTGTGATTCTAGGTTGTATCATCAAAACACTGGATGGTTCTCGCGCTATTGTGTGTAACTGTCAGAAGTTGAGAGTGCCAAGGTATATCTGTTGGATGGACTAGTGCCTGTTGTTGTGAAGTAGCCATGGCGACGTCACTGACGGGAGTTGGCATTTTGTGGGCGTTCTTGTCCCTCGCGGCCGCACTGCTCTGCTGCTCAGGGTTCTATCTTCCCTTCTGGATACAGGTCTGTCACAATTACACGTGACGTGTAGCTATAGGATGTACAAAATTCAGTTTCCCACTCATTTCACAGGAGGTATCGGCTCAATTCCCCGTGTTGATAGACTTCCAAGAGGGACAACTTTCTCCCATTCCTCATTCGCGCGTAAGATTACCCATTTAGGATGATAAAGAACTTTCATATCGGAATAGCATTGTTTGTATATATATATATATATATATATATATATATATATATGTACATTTATATTTATACTTATATATGCATGATTGATATTGGAAACTGAATTTTGACACACCCAGTTACTCAGATTTTGATTCTACAGTACAAGTTCTTAATGAAATTAATGGTAGCATTTAAACGTACCTTTGAATGTTTTATTATTTGCTTATGGCGGGAGGAGATTATGATGGCCGTAGTCAAATGAGGCGATTTCGGAACTTCCATGTGGAAGAGTCGTTATTTTCGGCAGTGGTCTAGAGTGGAAACATTTAATACTGTCATTGAAGTTGGGTGCTGTGATGGGGTGCAGCATTGCATATCGCGTAGCTAATTAGTGCATTACCATGGACAGACCCACGAGACAGACTTGGCAAGCTGGGTCTGCTCTTAAAGTACACGACATGCGGCATCCTATAGGACTGACGTGAGAATTGTGCTTTTCAGTCGACAGTTTAGACCAGGGGTCTCAAACTGGTGTCTCGCCAGATTATTTACTAGGGCCCTTTCAATGTTCTTATTGTAATTATAGAATGGGGCCCGTATCAACGTCGAAGATTCTTATATTAATTTGTAATATTTTTCGTCACAGACCTTCAGGATTAGAAAGGTTTATCAAAGAATATACGAATTTCAGTCAAACACAACATTTAATTGTGCTGTTACAGTAACATGTTTCGACTCGTACATAATCAGGCTATCTTTTGAACCATGTTTAAGTTGTACAACTGACAGTGCACATTACCAAAATGTTCGCTCTTAGCTGTACAACTTAAACATGGTTCAAAAGATAGCCTGATGATGACTCGTACGAGTCGAAACATGTCGCTATAATAGCACTATTAAATGTTGTGCTTGAATGAAATTTGAATATTCTTTGAAAATTAAAAACACAACGGGATGACTACAATTAGAAAGGTTTGCCATTGCTGATGATAAAGCACAACATACGTCAGCAAGGGGGGAACGCAGTACACCTTTAAGTTCAGGTATTATATACTTACCTGTTTCGTTATTAATCGTGTGAAGTACAGTAGAACTCCACTTATCCGAACGATGGTTATCCGGGTTGTCAATTATCTGGATCGGCTTGGCCCTTCGAGTAAATTTGTCGAGAATTCTAAAAACTAACTTACCTTGAAATTACCGATGATCGGATCAAGTACAGGACAGTGTTATGGTTTCTATAACTTCAAATCAGGCGTGGTCGAGAGGTATAGTTGCAGGAACATACTGTAAATATTACAGGTCGAAATTCAAACTGCCAATGTAGCCTATTTAAAAAAAAATCCAATTATCCGGCTTTGCTGCATATTCGGATGGTTTGCCCTTTCAGTTAATCTGGATAAGTGGAGTACTACTGTATAATTTTGTTGAAACTGCCTGTTCTCCTTATTCCTCAAAATGACGCGCCGTCAGCCTGAGATTTGAAAGTTGTCCTTTTGGTTTGCGTAGTGTTAGAGTCTGGAACCTGTTGTGGAACGAATACACACAACAGTGATATGACAGACACTGGTTCATCTCCGCCTTATGTCGTGCCGTGTGTTGTTAAATACAGCTGTCAGAGCGACGTATAAAAAACGAACAGCAAAACAAGTTTCATAGTACGGTGCGTGTTCATTCTCTAAGATCCGATCCTGATCCGCAAGCAAGTACCATCTTCATAAAAACAGTGAATTGGGAAAGTCATTCAAACTATCTGGACATTGCTGTGAATAAACCGTCACTTATGCCTGAAACCTGATTCTCAGTATTGCATTGTTAATACAAGGTATATACAAAAGAATGGCGCGGTTTCAAAAGTTAACAAGAAATTTATTTCTCAACTTAACACGGGCACAACATACACCGTCAGCAGTAGCAAATGTCCAAGTTTCTCATGTGCTACCAGCAGTTCGCTTATCATGCTTACTGGGGGGCCGCGGGGCCAGTTTTCAAGATGGCGTCGCAACGGGAAAAGGCTTTCTGTGTTCTCCGTTTTGAGGTGTCCAGATCTATGATTACAGTGCAGCGTGAGTTTCGTGCACGCTTTAGAAAAGACGCACCTCAAAACGGAGCACACAGAAAGCCTTTTCCTGCTGCGACGCCATCTTGGAAACTGGCCCCGCGGCCCCGCAGTAAGCATGAGAAGCGAACTGCTGGTAGCGCATGAGAAACTTGGACAGTTGC
>Ga0136643_10012195_pt1 | contig 12782 bp, 18 predicted proteins | sample TergutLab28metaG_FD_96883 | JGI IMG/M metagenome (GOLD analysis project Ga0136643, IMG submission 96883) | Labiotermes labralis P1 segment gut microbial communities from Petit-Saut dam, French Guiana - Lab288 P1 (version 3) (version 3) | ecosystem: Host-associated > Arthropoda: Insects >...
AATATTAAAAAGGAATCGTGTGTGTGTGTGGGGCAGGCCTCCGTCCAGTTTGGTCGCCAGGGCCCGAGGGCAAGAGAAGGGGTGTGAAGGTGTGGCCGAGGCTGTACTCGTTCTTGAGCAATACTATTAAAACGGATAGGTGTGGCCCCGAACAGTTTGGTAACCTCAGCCGCCACCCCTACGCTAAATGTTAGCGTAGTGCAAGAAGGGTTTAAGTGCGGCCGAGGCTGTACTCGTTCTTGAACAATACTATTAGAAAGGATAGGTTTTTGAAGAGTGAGTGGTCCTCCCCCCGTACAGTTTTGGCGGCGGTTCCTCCGTAGCCATCAGTGCAAGAAAGGGTCTAAGTGCTTCCCCCAGGCATTACTCGTTCTTGAGCAATATTATTAAAAAGGGATAGGATCTAAGAGTGAGTGCTCCCGTACAGTCCTAAGTATCAGAGTCGGGCAGCCCCGTCGTCCCAGCTTGGTTCCGGTGTGGGAAGGGCGTGAGTGTGGACCGGGGCATAACTCGTTCTTTAGCATAATATTAAAAAGGATCGGCGATTGACATTCTATTAGGTGATGGGCAGCCGCCGTTTAGCTTGGTATCGCGGCTTCCGGGGCACAGTGCGGGGTTGCTATGCAAGGAGGGTCGTAAAAGAATAGTCCAGGCATTACTCTGTCTTTAGCTTCGCCCCGCCTCCGTAGTCAACCCCGACGTTAACGCTAGAAAGAGAGAGAGATAGGCGAAGTAATGAGTGCAAGGGGGTATTCAGCCTTCGTGTGGATGGGTAAGTGGATGCTCGAGGCTCCGTCTGGATAGACTCGAGTAGGTGTGGAAGGATGAGACGGTCACCCCTGCGTGTCTCCCACATGACGTAAGTAGCAATGCCGGGCACTATGTCGCGACTCGCTAACAGGTAGGAGCTGAGGTCAGCGCATTTTCTCATGTTCGTGCAGGAGGCCTGTAAAGAAAACTCTTGCATGGGAGAACTGTAGGGATTGAATAAGGTTAGCGTATGGTAGTCCCTAAACCATGTGTAAATGATAGAAAACTCATGTTAGGTATCTTTTAATGTATATACATACACACATCACATTAAATTGAAATGGGGTAGTGATCACATAAAAAAGAATTACACCACATCACCCCCTGGATGCACCCCGTATAGAAAAAGAAAGGTAAATATCACAAAATAATACCCCTGTGTCAGTGAAAGACAGACAATGTACATCTCCTGTGTGTGTGTGTGTGTTACATACATCACATGAAACGAAAATACAGGAAAAGATCACAGCATATCAACTTTTGTGTGCGTAGTTTATGAACAATGGCCTAGTACAGAAATCGCACCGCCGATCATCTTTGTCGTCACACAATGTCGCAATAGTCTCCTCTTTACCAGCACTCCCCTCAAATCAACGAGGCTCAAATTACTAGCAAATATTTTACTTCTGGAATTCATGTACTTAATATCAATTCCAAAACGTCTTCCCTCGAGTAATTTTTTGATTTGATAAAAATTTTGCTGAAATTATCAGATTAGAACTCTTCAAACACCACGATGTCATAATCACATCGCACAAATGATCCAAAAAAGAAATTCCCGGGCACTGGCATGTACCATCGTCCCAACCCCAACAATAAAAGTGCTTTCTCAAGTGCAGTGGATATTCCAACACCCGAGGGTCCGTGTAAATACACACCTTTCCATTCCCATCCCCTACAAACGATTTGCAATTGTAACAACTGCATGCACCAGCCAGGCCAAAATTTTTGAACAAGCTTAGGCACTTATTTGACACATGGAAGTCTACTTCGTACCTCCCAATGTAATTCAGATAGCAACCTGTAATGCTGCGCATGTTCCAATACAAACGGATCCAAGATACTGAACACTTGTGTATATCTAGCCCAAGCCCTTGCCCTGTAAGCGAACTAAAGCTCAGTTTCGCTATAATTGAACAACGGGAAGTCATCTTGTTTCGAGATGTACAATAATACATTTTTTCCCGGATTTGCAAATTTGAACATTCAATGTACACAAAATTCACATAGCATACATGATCGTTCCTAGTGGGAGTGAAATGTGGCGGTCCCTGCTTCTAGCACCAAGAAGTTCTGGGTCTCAAATAGACTGACCGACCCGTCGAACGGTATGTGTGTATCTGTAAAAGAAACAAGAGGGTATACATGGTTGTTTTCTTAAAAAAAAAAAAGCATTACGAATCTATCGCTAGCAGGTAGGATCGTGTGAGTTCGCAAATGCCCTTATACACAAGATTCAGGGAGACAGATCTGGAATTAATCTTCTCCATATCCTCATCCGACACGACATTTGCGTATCGTTTCGGGAGGAATATCAGAACGAGTTTCTCGTCAGAGTTCCGTAGTGACAGCAGGACAGTAGGCCCATATTTGGTATTTATCCGCTTAACGTGGACAATTGGATACAATCTATTTATTACTAATGAGCTGATACTGATGGAAGTGTTGGCAGTGGTGGCAGTTGCCTCTTCAAAGCGTTTAGCGAGTTCCATCTTTCCCCCCCCCCCTCTGCAAGAAGAAGAAATTAAGTAGCATTCAGTGTACACCTCCCAAAGCAGCAGTAAGTCTATGACATAAGTACTTTATAATAAGAATTACCTCAAGGATGAGAGCGTGACGTTTCGGGGATTTACCCTTGGTGGGGAATGCCTGAAACGAACAAGAGAATGACGTCAGCATCCGCCAGCAATAAATAGGTGTTGCGGGTAAATGACAGCAACAGTGTGGTTGACTCCATAGGTGCAAGTGTAAGTAGCCTGACTTCAAATGAGGTAAGTGAATTTTTTTGTTAGTGGTGTCGATCAAAACTAGGTGTGTATTTTTTGTAGAGAAAAAAATGGCGTGCAGATTTGAGATAATGGACACGAATACGAGACAGTACAGGCGGTACAATGCTGTAGGAAGGCAGATTACAGTGCGTTTAATACCCCTTTCGGAGAATAGTGACCCTGTAGCACATTATCTAGCCGGCGTGAACGATCTACTTGAACACATGTTACATGACGTAGTTGCTGCCGATATGGTAGGGTAAACAATTCAGAATCAGGTGGACCAAAATGACAAACCCATAGGAATCAGTTTTCGACGGAAAGACCAGCTATCCGGGGACGTGATTTGGAGTGTGTTTGAAAAAGTCTCCCAGTCGAACTCTAGGTTCAATGCTCTGGACACGTTCGTCGTAACCGTGCATTCGGTCAGGATGCCCATCGGTTTCGGTAGATGTGCACTTACGAGCAGAGGCAGACTTCTCTCCGTAATAGCGCACCTCAAAAAAAGTACCATGGAGGTGACAGCAGAGGAAAACTGCCTGGCACATGCTCTTATAATAGCGATTTCAAGAATAGAGAAAGATCCGAATTATAATTCGTATCGAAGAGGTTACAAGATAGGCCTGTAGTCCAAAAGTACTCGAGACTACCTGTATTGATCTGTCCACAGGTGGGGGGATTCCCGAATTAGTAAGATTCCAGGAATATTTTCGGGAGTACAAGATAATTGTCTATCACGGTCTGAGCTGTGAAGACGTAATGTTCGAAGAGCAGGTCAACTCGGTGAAACGAATTAATCTGCTCTATGACGATGTCGAAAGACATTATCACGTAATCAGAAATCTTACAGGTGCCATGGCTAGAAGGTATGTGTGTAAAGCGTGCAACAAACCGTGTAGAAGTGACGTCATGCACGCCTGCGATAAGATGTGTAGCGACTGCATGACCAGCCCCCAGTGGGCGTTCTCCCACGTTCACTACCCCTGTGCCGAATGTAACAGGCATTTCAGAAGCCGCACGTGTTTCGCCAACCACAAGCACTGCACCTCGAAAAAAAATCAGTATGTGAACGAAAGCGGTGCTGTGCGACGTGCGGATGGGTCGTGACACACGGCAATCATGAATGTAATAAACATTTCTGCGACAACTGTAAGCAGAATAAAGAAATCGGTCACCTGTGTTATATGAGACTGCTGAAGGACACGTTGCCCACCACAGGTGATAAGGTACTGTACGTATTCTATGATTTCAAAACCACCCTAAATACTAGGTACACAGACGCTGCTAAGCTGCACGTACCTAATCTCGTCTGCGTGCAGCAGTTCTGTTCGCGATGCGAAGAAGAGGAAGACGGAGTAGACTGCGTGCGATGTCTTAGGAGGAAGCACTCGTTCTGGCAAGATCCTGTGGGGGACCTGCTTACATATCTAACTGAACCACGCCCCTGGGCCAATAAGATCGTCGCCATAGCACATAATGCCAAGGCGTTCGACCTTCATTTCATCTTGAATAGAGCGATCCTGTTAAAACGGAAACCTGAACTAATTATGGACTGAAGATCATGTGTATGAAAATGGAGCATCTTGTGTTTTTTGATATCGTGTTGTTCCTCCCCTGCCCTCTGCGTAAGCTGCCCGAGGCGTTTGGGCCGACGGCCTGCAAGTCGTGGTACCCTCACTATTTTAATACTGAGGAAAACCTAGACTACGTAGGCCCCATCCCCTACATCTCGTATTATGGCGTGAATGAGATGGGTAAGGAGGAGAGGAGGGAGTATCTCGCGTGGTACGAGAGCCAGGAGCCCATTTATGACAAAAGGCACATGCTGGAAAGTTACTGTCAGGATGACGTTACAGTACTAAGACAGGTGTGTCGAATCTTTCGCTGGGAATTCATGAAAATCAGAAATTTAGAAGTATTTCTCGAGTCAATTACGATTGCTTCTGCCTGCAATAAGGTTCTGCGTAAAGGTTTTCTGCAGCCCGACACTATCGGACTCATACCGAATGGAGGGTACACTTGCAATCGCAACTATAGTAAGAAGGCACTGATACGGCTACTACACATGGAGCAGATTGATGGGGTGAAGATAATGCATGGTCGCAACGGTAGCGAGTATAAAGTACGTGAATTGCCCCACTTTAGTGTAGACCGTTACTGCCCCGAGACCCGAACAATATACGAGTTTTTCGGGTGCCATTTCCACAGCCATGCATGTCATCTGTTCCGTGACATCATCACCTTAAATGGCGATACATTAGCCGAACGGTATGCGAGGACGTCGCGCCTGGAGCAGATAACACGAGCAGGCTACCTGGTCAGAGTTCAATGGGAATGTGAGTTTGATGATGCAGGGAGGCCCGAACTGCTCGCGCATCCCCTAGTACAACAGAGTCCGTTGTGGACCCGTGATGCTCTGTACGGGGGTCGAACCGAGGCCATGCGTCTCCACTATAAGGCACGAGAGAATAAGACTATACAATATGTGGACGTCATAAGCCTCTACCCTTATATATACAAGTCCTTCAAGTTCCCCGTGGGTCACGTAGGGGATTCGTGTAAGGATATAGAAGCGCGCCTACGTATGGATGGCCTCATTAAATGTTCGATCGTTCTGCCAGAGAAGTTGTATCACCCCGTCCTCTCTTTCAGACGTAATAATAAACTCATGTTTTGCCTGTATAGAGCATGCGTTCACACCGCCTCAAGTGAGGAATGTGTGCATACCCGAGATGAGGATCGTGCCCTCACCGGTACGTGGGTAATGGATGAGGTGAGGTTGGCTGGTGAAAAGGGGTATCGGATACTCGAAATATATGAGGTGTATGAGTATCAGGTTACGCAATACAACCCCGAAACAGGCGAGGGTGGACTTTTTGTGGACTATATAAATACGTTTCTGAAAATGAAAGAGGAGGCTAGTGGTTATCCCGGCTGGGTCCACAGTCCTGAAGACAAGGACCGATATGTGGAATCCTTTTGGTAGAGTGAAGGGATAAGACTAGATAAGGAAGCAAACAGGTTTAATGCTGACAAACAGGGTATTGCCAAACTCTGTCTCAACTCCATGTGGGGCAAATTAACGGAGAGGGACGATCAAACAATGACCAAAATAATTAAGGAGCCCAAAGACCTGTATGGATTTTTGCCCACCCCTGGCATCGAGGTGATGAACCTCGCATTTGCCAGTGATGACGTAGTCAGGATCGCGTGGAAGTATGGAGCAGAAGAACAGGTGCCTAGTCTGCTACATACAACAGAGGTAATAGGGGCTTACCTCACCGCTGGGGCTAGGATACATTTGTACCGTTACCTTCACCGGCTGGGAGAGAACGGAACGTACTGTGACACGGACTCTGTGATATGCATTCAGCCGAGGGACAGACCCCCACTGATTGAAACATGGGACAAATTGGGAGACATGACCTCCGAGTTGCGCCCCTCAGGGAGCATTTCGGAATTTACACGTGGTGGGCCAAAGAACTATGCACACAGGGTGGTCAATACAGTGACCGGGGCCATTCATACCGTCTGCAAAATGAGAGGCATAACTCTCAATTACAGCGCGTCGAAATTGGTTAATTTTGATGTCATTAGACACAAGATTTTGAAACGGAACACGGGGAATGAACCCCGTTATAAATGTACATACCCAAAATTAGATTAAGCGTAAGACGAAGGGGGCTGGGGGAACCGTATCTATTGTCACCGAACCCGAAGATAAGATATATCGTATTTCATTTTTCAAGAGGCGGCGGTTAGGTGACAATACGTCCGTCCCGTTTGGGTATAAATAGGGGGGAGAGAGAGGGTCGTGTCATAACCCTGACCAGCCACGAGTGCTGATGATCTGAAATTCAAGCATCCGTTCTCGTGTATAGTGAGCGAACCAAGCGGTTCGTGCAAAACGTCATTTTGCATACGGTTGCTACAGAAACTCGCCACCCTCTGCACCGAACGCGAATTCGGTGGCGGTATAGTCTGGTGTTACAGTGAGAAGACTGCTGTTCCGAAACGTCGGCTGTTGCCCTCAAACACCACATATCACGACGGCGTACTGGAGAACTTTGGTGGTGGTGGTATACCGTGCCTCGTGATCCTAGACGATCTGTTAAACGACGTCTATTCCAAGCAAGTGTGTGACTTGTTTACGAGAGGCAGCCATCACAGAAATATCAGCGTAATTTGGATTACGGAAAATCTGTTTCATCAGGGCCGCTACTGTAGATATATATTGTTGAATGCCCAATATGTGATCGCGTTGAAAAACGTCAGAGATAAGAAGCAGTTTATGTACTTGGCGAATCAAGTGTATCCCGAAGATAGTCTCAGGTTATATAATGCCTACCTGGATGCAACACAACGACCCCACGGTTACCTCATCTTAGATCTGACACAAGACACGATTGACGGTCTGCGGTTTCGAACCAACATATTCCAGGAAGAATATCCTCCAGTTGTGTACTCCGATATAGGCGATGAAGCGTGTGAAGTCGAATTACCACGCCCTTCACGTGCTCAAGACAGCTGAATCGAGATTACGTAAAGCCCTCATAATTAATTGTAACAAGTAACTCGTGAACTGTATAAGCGAATGTGTGCTGAATGTTCTGAATGGAAATATACGATTGTCAGGTTGTAAAACGCGTAAGCTAAAAAAATACTAGTGAGCGCTTCAAAAGGTCACCGACAGGCACGTATTGCTCTGACAAGAAGCAACTCATAGTGTAGCGTGGGGGATTTCTGCTGCCCCTACCGAGCGCCATACTGCCAACGATCGCCAGCCTAATTTTTAAACCCAGATAAACATGTTAAGTAAGATGTACCTCGTCCCAGCCGATCATCACCATAGGGGGCGACGTGGCCCCTCGCCTCGCAAGCATAAGAAACGTAGCAGACATAAGAAACATCCATATGAAGAGTGGGTTAAGATGCGTCATAAGATTCGCGAGGCCACCATCTGACGGAAGACGCGAACAATGGCAATCTCTGACTTCCTAAGACGAGTGATGCCCGACAGGGCGCTGCCCTACCCCGAGCCTGAGTTAAGCGAAAAACAGTTGATAGTCCCTAGAGTCGAGGCGAAAACGCCTAAGACGCGGCCCCCCTACCCCCTTCCTTCGACATCTAGAGAGATATTATACGAGACCCCTAAACAAGGATATGATGATGTCACGGAGGAGGTTCAGACGGAAGAAGAAGAAACTGACGGAACAGTAGCTAGTCCCGAGACATTTTTTCGACACACAATACGGTATCTGTGGGGATGGCGAGCAATTAATGATTGGTGATTCCCCAGTGTTTCTAGATCCTGATGATAATGTAACAATTAAGGGAACAGTGTTCAGAGGGACGGAGGGGCTGTGGGTATTATTGACGCGTAAGAATGTGAATACACAACTTATAGGCAAGGAGGACTTGATGACATATAAAAAAATACTGATATTGACTAACGCTCATTTGACTAGATATCAGATTGGCGATAACATTAATATAACGCGAGGAAAGAAATTTCGCGAAGTCATTGCACCCCTCTTTGCGAAACCCAAGGGACGCGGTGTAGAATCCGCCCTACGTCGTAAGTGGAAAAAACATTAATGTCAACTATTAACAGATTATATTATGACGTTGCCAGACCGTCGGCATTCTCGACTCTGCGGAAGCTGCAGCTGGCGACGGCGGGGCAAAAGAATTCTGCTGACGTCATCAAATCATGGATAGAGAATCAGGATGCATATACGCTTCACAGACCGGTGAGAAAGCGGTTTGCACGTAATCCCTATACAGTGTCTAACGTAATGGATATTTGAGAATGCGATCTGATGGATGTACAGGCCTATGCCAAATATAATGATAATTATAGATACATTCTATCAGTTATAGATGTATTCTCGAAATATCTACATTTGATCCCCATAAGGACAAAGAGTGGGCCGTCTGTCGCCTCGTCGTTTTGGTCCATATTCGATAACCCGAATCGTCGGCGCCGCCCAATATGGGTGCGTACTGATAAGGGCAAGGAATTTCTAAATAAGCATTTTCAGGACATGTTACGGGACGAAGGCATCCAGTTTCTGGTGTACCGAAACCCCGGCTTGAAATGTGCGGTAGTGGAACACGTGCACCGCACGATTCGCGATAGACTCTATAAATATTTTACATACACAAATACATACAGATATATCGATGTCCTGCCGAAATTTGACAAGGCCTACAAAGACACGGTTCATTCGACTGGCATGGCGCCCTCGTGAGTCACCGATTCGGACATGCTGGCGACATGGAAGAGAATGGAGGCTTGGGGGAGCGTCGCGTCGCGAAAGCAAAGTTTCAGGTAGGGCAGCACGTTCGCATCAGCAAAGAGAAGATGCGGTTTGCCAAAGCTGCCGAACAGAATTTCAGCACATAGATTTTCAAAGTCGCCAAAGTAATCGATAGGCGGCCGCATGCCGTCTATGAACTAGAGGATTTAAATGGCACGCCAATCGACGGCCAGTTTTATTGCGAGGAACAGACCCCCGTACGAATAACTGACCGGACCTCCTATAAGATAGGTAAAATACTGGACAAGAGGGTCAGACGCGGCATTCGCGAATATCTCGCCCGCTGGCGAGGTTACAGTCAGGACTTCAACTCTTGGGTGCCTGCAGCTAGCGTGAAGAATATCTGAGACGGTATGGTGACCACTAGCCATTTTTACGTCACTCTGTTCAGCAACGCCTTGCGTGACATCTACGAACAGAATACTCACGCCGATTTCACGGTGAAACTGGCTCAGCCCGTGAATCTGGGTTCGACCTCCAGTTGGGAAGTGGGTGTGTGAAATTTCGTGTTCCTCACCCCCCATGGAGGAGGAAACACTTGCCCTAATATATTGTAACTTGATATCACCGTAATTCGTGGGCAACAGCACCGTCCGCAGCATGCGGACATTCGTCTTCCCATCATCATCATCATCATCATCATCATCGTGTCAGCACGAGTTTCGAAACGTGTATTACGTGCCTGTCGAGCAGCGCAGATTTCAGGACATTCGAACAGAATTCCTGATGACCGAAGGGCTGCACATCCCCTTCGAGGACAGCACGAAGACCACAAAAGTGGTGCTTCATTTTCGGAAAAATTACAAGTGGTAAAAAAGTGTATAAAACGGGGCGTCGCCATCTTTAATAGGACATTTAGAGCGATGCATCCATTAGAAGTGTACTACCTAAATCAGGCTGGACGTGGACTTACCACCGCCCCGGGGATCAGTCCCGTCTACTCCACCCCGCTCTACCTTCAGCGCGGACACGGGATAGGCAATTTTTTCGGCAGCTTCTTCCGCTGGGTCCGCCCACTCCTGTGGAGCCGGGCCAAAGCAGTGGTTCGCGAGACGTTGCGTACCGGTGGCAAAATCCTTACTGATATCGCTGAACGCAGCCCTACTGACACGACAACCGCCGGGGATATAGTGTCTAAACACGTGACTGAATCCGCCCAAAAGTTGATTTGCAAACTGCGAGGCCGGGGCCGCAAACGCGCCCACGGTTAGGCTGTGGCGGGAGGTAAGAAGAAGAAGAAGAATGGTTCAAAGATCAAGCGTGCCCCGAGAAAAATAACAAAAAGGGACATCTTTTCCTAGTTTCACTTAAGTCACTTTCAGCAGCCGATCATGTCTGCCGCCCCGGAGATAGCGTCCGTTAGTAACGAGTTTGACATCTTTGCACATAGGCCTATACAGACGTCTGTGCTTGGGACAATAGAGACGGCGTAAAAACCAATCGCCCCTGTCGATCAAAATGATCTGGAATTTTTAATACCTGCCGATAACGACATGTACATTGATTTAGATATCAAACTGTATATCCGAGGTAAATTGATATCGGCCTCGGGAAAGGATGTGGATTTTTCGGACCACACGGGCGTGACAAATAATTTTCTCCACTCCCTATTCAGTCAATGTAACGTCACCCTCAATGGCGTCAACATCACGCAGGCCAGTGAGCATTACCAATACCACTCATATCTCGAGACGCTCATGACCTATGGCTCAGATTCTGCAGCCACTCATCTCTCGAACGCCTACTGGTATCTCGATACTGGCGACATGCAGCCTGTCGACCCCTCGGCCGAGAATGTGACCGCCATGACTAACAAGGGATTCATCCTGCTTTGGAACAGGATTTGCGCGAGTAGGGAAGTACAGCTGTTTGGCCGATTACATAGTGACATATGTAACGTGCCCCTATACTTGCTGCCGGGCGTCAGGTTGCAGATGAGTTTGACCAAGGCCCAACCTAGCTTCTATCTGATCAACAAGAGTGTCGATTCAAAGACCGTTTTCAAATGTCTGGACGCCCAATTACTGGTCAGGCGCGTCAGGCCGAACCCCGCCATATTGCTGGCTCATAATTCGACACTGAAAAACAGGGGGAGTCTTGCGCGGTATAACCTGACGAGAGTCGAACTCAAAGACGTTCGCATTCGCGGCCGGATCAAAATCATTGTCTATAGACAACGCCGTCTTGGGTCCCATCCCGAAACGTCTGTTGTTCACGATGGTTAAGAATACAGATTTTATCGGTTCGTTGGACAGCAATCCATACAAATTTCAGCATTATGACATCAGCGATTTTTCGCTATTTGTGAACGGTAAACAGTTCCCTAGCAAGGGCCTAACTCTGGGCATGGATCATGAACAGTTACGTAACTTGTCACTTAACACCATATGACATCCCACCGCCATACTCGTGTTTCGCATGAAGACCCGGAACGCAAATGACAGATGTACGTCAACTTAATTCTGATCACACACACTACCTTACTGCATTCCGGCGCAACGTACAAACGCGAGTATAGGGGTGAGGGTGTCATTCAGAGATAAATACAGTATTGCTTCACCCTCCTTAGAGGATCTGAATCTCCGGATGCCACGACCTTCTTCGTTCTGCAACTGCTACGTTTTCCCCTATAAATGCAATTCATTTTCCCCATAAGCAAGTCGTTACATTAAATACGTTCTATTGTCTTACACTTCTACGCATAGCATAAGCCAACAGAATCGTATTAATAGGTAACGTATTGTCATTACCAAACTGTACGGTGTCACGCCCGTCTTCAAGACTTCCACAGGTTTCACGTTACAGCAAGCACACAGGTGTTAAAGCCTCGGGGTCCTGTGACTTGACGTTTTATTCCGAACACTCCGCCCTGCTGCTAGTCATATGACATGTCCATACATGGTTACATATATGTTTCTTACCCATTTGCAATACTCGCTTTTCTGTCGTTCGGTACTTTCCCTCCGAGAATATTGCTGCGTCCCCAGATCATGTTCCCCATACGGACGTGTCGGTATGCACTTACGTCACCTCTCGAGTTAAACCCCTCTAGGTAAGCGCATGGTGCTAACATCAGCATCCCGGGGGTTGTCCAACACTCTGCTCTAGGGGCAATCCGGACGGAACCTCCACACAAGGTCCCACATCCTGCTCTGTCGCGGAAGAACGAGTAGCGCCCCGGACGCACTCAGACCACTTCTTGCACTGGTGGCTACGGAGGAACCTCCACCAAACTGTATGGAGGCCCTCACTCTTAGATCCTATCCCTTTTTAATAATGTTGCTTAAGAACGAGTAATGCCTGGGGGGAAGCACTTAGACCCTTTTTTGCACTGGTGGCTATGGAGGAACCGCCCCCAAAACTGTATGGGGGGAGGACCACTCACTCTTCAAAAACCTACCGTTTCTAATAATATTACTCAAGAATGAGTACCGCCTCGGCCACACTTAAACCCTTCTTGTACTACGCTAACATTTAGCGTAGGGGTGGCGGCGGAGGTTACCAAACTGCATTGGGCCACACCTATCCTTTTTAATAATATTGCTCAAGAACGAGTACAGCCTCGGCCACACCTTCACACCCCTTCTCTTGCCCTCGGGCCCTGGCGACCAAACTGGACGGAGGCCTGCCCCACACACACACACGATTCCTTTTTAATATT
>Ga0136643_10012196_pt1 | contig 12782 bp, 10 predicted proteins | sample TergutLab28metaG_FD_96883 | JGI IMG/M metagenome (GOLD analysis project Ga0136643, IMG submission 96883) | Labiotermes labralis P1 segment gut microbial communities from Petit-Saut dam, French Guiana - Lab288 P1 (version 3) (version 3) | ecosystem: Host-associated > Arthropoda: Insects >...
AGGCTGAGTGGACCCCGTTCCAGACCCACTACTACTCAGAAAATCTGGTAGCGCCGGGGATCGAACCCGGGACCTCTGTATCTGTAGCCAGAAACTCTGACCACTAGAACACAGAGGCGGTCATAACCAACATGTTACTTACGGTAATCAAATTTTAGTGCGAAGCGAGTTGCTATACCCTTTTTGAAGACTTCTTTGCATCTTTTTGTGGCTAAAAATAATACAGAAGGGAACAGGCCGCTTAGGAAGGCGAAATTTGTGTTTGAAGATAACATTAACATTGATCTTTAAGAAATAGGGTGCAAGGGTATAGAAGAGTTTCGCGTAACTCGGAATAGGATCCAGCTGGGGTTCAAAGAAAGCTTCAAGAAACCACACCAATATTAATGCCAAGAAGGTGCGTGACTTATGAATAGGTGAATATAAAATCGTGAATATGTGTTTTAAAATGTGCTGCTTCTTAGTCGCTTAAAGTACAGCGATTATATAGCCGCACCGTTTGCTTTAACCTTTTGATGCCTAATGTCAACTATAGTTGACGTACCGCACCGCTAACCTCTAAAGTTGCATTTTATATATTTATTCAACAAATATATTTACTGAATATTTTAAGCATGGTGTATACTCTCCGTTTTTTTTTCTCTCTTCAAAATGCAGTTTGTTTCATAATTCTAACGTATTTGGTTCCTGTATTATTCACATTTTGTATACAGGGTGTGCTAAAATTAAAAAAATAATTCCGGCGCCAAAAGGCTAACATTCGGAAACTCTGTGTTTTGTGTGTTGCTCGGAATGGACAGAGTCTAAGTCCCTAACAGCGTTAACCTACAATACTGTGTGATGGAGAGTGCTCTGGGAGTTAGGAACTGAAATACGAAATACTCTTCGATGGAATTTGAGGTTAACAGCTTTAAAATACCATCTTCTCTCTCGGGAATAGAAACTCGCTTCTTTATGAGTGAATCTTACGGTGGTCGTTAGTACCTCAGCTATGGTTGTACTGACACACAGAATATTACATTGGAAGCTAAAGCAAAGTAGCCTAGCCTGATAATTTTCCTAAATGTGTGCAGGCTGAAAAGATTAGTTTTTCACCGACTATCATTTGTCGTCATAAATTTCGACAAGGAAAACTGAAGTTGGTTTCCTAAGTGTAAGGAAATATGTGTTTTCGAGCTCCGTGTATGTCTGTGCGACGACCAAGTGACTGAAAGCCGTCAGGAAAGAATATGTGTAGTGTGAGTTTTGACATTTTTCAAGATTGTGAAGATCCATCTTGCTGTCTTATGAATTGCGACACAGTACTGTACTCTGGTGGGTGAGCACCAGCCTTTCAGTAGCACATTCTGCCTCCATCTTCAAGGTTCCGGTTTGAATTCCGAAGAAGGTGGTAATGTGCTCATCCGAAGCTGTGTTGCACGATATTATTGATTCAGAATACCTCAATAAAATGGAGTTATTACGCCCTGAGTTATCCCGACATCACTTATTCATTCCATCGCGGTTTAACAAGCAAAATTTCGCATTTATTTCTAATTTTCTCCATGATACTTCCGTTTGATCTCCATTTACTTGCCCTAAGAATATAAGGTGTATTGTGTAAGGTAATTGTGCACCTTGCATTAGTAATTTTCTCTGGAAATAATGGAGGAAAAATAAACAAATTTTGAAATTTTCTGCAGCGAATTTCTCTTGTGCCTTTGTCACCCGGTTATTGACATATCCTGTCATGTGATGTGGGGCGATATTACAGCACACCTATTAGTCTAAACTTTCACGAAATCGCACAAGCAGGTAATCGTAGCTAATTCCTGGTAGAACCGCCTCCGAATTACGCAATCGATTCTCGCAGTGACACCCTATTGCCTTCTGAACGTCAGTTCCGCTTCCTCGAACGCGCTCGCTCGATACTGCCCCCGCCACTGCGCAGTTTGCTAACCTCTCATTATGGAGAAGGTTCGGTGAAAAAGATAACTTACACGCGTTGAGTCAGTCGCGGGATTTCACGGTTTTCACCGTACGGTTCGTAAGTTGGCGTGGTTCCCCACTGACGTTACAAACATGTGAGCTAGCGGTACTTCAGTCCCCCGAGCATACTGTGTTTTCCGCCTGAGACATCAATATGAATGCGTCCAGCAATTAACACCGCCATGTTAATTATGAGCTTAGAACAATACAAATACATAGTCAGCATCTTATATGTGAAGCCACGAAAATTTAAATGGTTTTAAAATGAAAGAGGACAAGAGACATGCAAGTTCTAAGTCTTATTCAATGAAGTTGGACATTATTCATCTTGTCACTACATACAAAAATAACAGGATGAAATTTTCATTGATTCGCAAAGACAGTGATCAACCTCTATTACTCTTCTGTAATGGAGATACGTACAAACACACTTTCACCTTTTGAGAGAAGAAAGGAAGGAAAACAGCTGGGAGATACAAAAAGGCCGGTGCGTTTGTACGTCAGTTTTGAGGGTGGGTGTTATCCAGGGCATGACCAATGTTCATAAATATCGGTGTTAAAAAAAAAGGCATTAATTTACGCTAGTTCTTAACCTTTGAAAATAAAGTTCTGGTGCAGCAGTAGCAAAGAGAGAGAGAACTGGTAGTATGAATTTATCCAGAGGTCCTTTAAATCAGGAGTACATAAATCCCAAGCATTAGTTCTCCCAGGCGGCTAAATTAGTACCGTGGCTCCTAATACTTGTGGAAACTCGGTATATAGCTTGTTTTATGTAACTTTTATGGCTCCTAGAATTTTGGAAAATTCCTTGACTCCTGATGTCAGTAATGTTTAAGTTCCTACCTAAAAGTGTTTCAGCTACAAAATACAATATGCAAGGAAATTAATGTCTGCTTTTAATTACAATCTTACGAAACCTGCAAATAATAAAATGTGTCAAAATGAGGAGCTTCTTAATTTTATTAATTTTATTAATTTTATTAATTTGTTTTGTTATTTTTTAATTTATTTAACATCTTTCCCAGCACGTCAAATTAGGTCTAGGCTGTAGCATCGAATGATATGATGATGAATGAATGTTATGTTGGATAGAACGTGGCAGAAACAGCTGTGTCCTAGTAAGATGTACTGTCCCTACATTTGTCTTGATATACTGAGGAAAATCACATGAATGTAGTCCGGTTGGCCGGTGTCCAAATGTAGATTCTAACCCAGTACACCCAAAATGAGGAGCAGGAACATCAGTCACGTGACTTTTTTTTTTTCGAAATTCTCAAGCAGGTATAATTAGTTGCGACTATTCTTTGAATTTTGAGGTGTGCCATCCCCGTTGTGTGTTTAAGTTATAAGGTGAGGTAAATTCAGTCAAAAACACAACTATAAATATATGGCTAAATGATGGTGTTTATTAGCAATAGAAAACTACATGTTTCGGCCTATAGCGGCCATTAGCAGGTTTAGACAGCTTAGCTTAACAAACGTACGTAAATAATGATGATGAGATCTCAACATTGACAAGCGGTTTATGCATATTATGTATAACTCTTATAGCAAGAAAGTTGTCAAAAACTGATGATGGCCGCTATAAGCCGAAACATTTAGTTTTTTTATTGCTAATAAACACCATAATTTAGCCATATATACATAGTTGTGTTTTAGACTGAATTTACATCACCTTATTCTTTGAATGTCTAAATATTCTATATGTGAACATCCCCTTGCTTGCTTGATTTCCAAAACTGCTTTAATGACACGGATTAAATTTTGTAGTAAAAAAAATACTGTTTTTTTAAAAACATGATGCGTTGAAACTTGAATCAAAGAAGGAGGGTCCATTTTTTATTTTAATATTGCGTGTGCCGTAAATAGTGTAGAAATCAACTTATAGTACCAACCTTCCGTGCACTGGCATATATACACAGCAGATGCACAAAATCTCCTCAGGGATCTCTCTGAAGATGATATCCGTGCAGTGCCCAAATATATATATGGAGTTTTGACGTTTTGCTGACCGTTCATCTCAGTATATTTATCTCTGTATTTAACCAATTTGATGCACTAAATTTGTTTCACAATAAGTTTTATTTCATGCCTCTACATGTTTCGAGCACATGTGCTCATCATCAGGAGGACATTACACAGCCTCTGGTATCATCACACCTACAGGTGTGATGATACCAGAAGCTATGTAATGCAATTTTGACCTCCTGATGATGAGCACATGTGCTCGAAACATGTAGAGGCATGAAATAAAACTTATTGTGAAACAAATTTAATGCATCAAGTTGGTTAAATACAGAGATAAATGTATATGGAGATTTTGAGCATCTGCTGTGTACGTAAAGTAAATTTTATAAGGAGTGTCCATGGTTTTTCAGCAGTGGACCATAAAATAAGCAATTTATGTGTCTGAAGGCGATAAGTACTGAAGCAGAGCCTGTTAGCTCTTCATGGTATAGATATTTTTGCAGTAATAAAAAAGCAAGAGGCAGATGGCAAGGTTTTACTGGCCTACCGGTTAATATTTGGCTAAATGCTTAGCTATTTTTTTCCTAATAATATCAGGCGGACCATAAGCTGGGGCCCGCATTTTGGACATCCTGGACTTAGGAGATACTTTATATCGCGTATATAATGTGTCTCTTGGAGGGATGGAGAAAGCCGTAAAATATATAAAATCACGTAAATTGCTGGAACATTCAAACTGCTTGTATCCCAAGCTCAGTTTATACTTTATTGCGGGAAGTTAATTTGAATTTAAGCATCACTCATTACCGTCCAGATTTCAGGATTATGACCAGGCACTTCAGAGAAGCAACGAATATACTCACTTTCAGTTCCGCTTTCTCCTGAGATCCCAGACTGTTCAGTTGGCACGGGTGGTTCTTCATTCGGAGATTCTTAATAGGCCCATCATTCAGCAACATAACCAAAGCGGTATCCATGATAAAAATACATAAATTATTTATCTAAATGCTGCAACATGTTTCGGCCTGTCGGCCATCTGCAAGGATACAGTTTATTAAGGTATGAAGATAATCAACACCTTTAGGTACGCTGAAGATGGCCGGCAGACCGAAATATGTTGAAGAGTTTAAATCAATAATATTGTGCCTTGTTAGTTGTACTCTTTGGTAAAATTGGAGTACACAGTAGATTATTGGGTACTGCGGTAGCACAGTGGTTAAGGTGCTGTGCTACAAATCGGATGGTCGCTGGTTCGATCCCAGCTAGTGTCAGTGGATTTTTCATTGACATAAAATCCTTCCGATCGCACTATGGCCCTGGGGTCGACTCAGCCTCTAACAGAAATGAGCACCAGGAGTATTTCCTGGAGGTTAAGGCGGCCGGTGCGTAAGGCTGACAACCCTACTACCATCCTGTGCCGTTGTCATGAAATCTGGGAACCTTAACTTCCTGGAACCCTCTGGGCCACTCCAGGCCATTCACGGGAATGCTTTACATTGTTTACAGTAAATTATTATTTATTCCTTCTGATCTACATGCGCAGTCCATCCTAATAATTCCAGGTGCACTCAGTGTGAAAGGCTAAACGTTCCCTTACGTGATATCCTTATTTTCCTGTTCATCTTAGTTAAGTCCTTGTGTTTTTGTGAACGCTGTTTGCAAATGCGTGCAAATCATTCTTCTCCATGCCACGTTTCACTGCCATATAAAACAAAGGAAGAAATAACTATTTTGCATATGTTGACCTGTAATAGCTGTGCTGTGGACGGTTAGCAAAATTGTAGTGTTGTAACGGCGAATTGAAACAGGTGTGTTGCCTGCTGGCTAAAGGTAAACTCTTAAGGCCAACTGGGCGGGAAGTTTCCAACGGCGCTGATGAAAGCCTTAAATAACTGTTTGATAATTACTTTTCCTTTTTCCGTCTCATGTAATTCCTAACGTTATTTTATTCATTGCCAGGGCTGTTCCACTCTCTTGAGAGAAAATGCGTAAAGGCGATTGAGTAGTAGCAAAAACTGCAAACGACGACGACAACAACAACAACAACAGCAACAACATAGACAACAGAAGACAAAACTGAGTTTCAAGCTGCAATTCAGAAATAGCATTCAGGGAATTCTTACACTTATCACAGTGTCTTAAAAGCTTGGTTATAATTGAAGCCCACTCTGGCTATTATTATCTATTGTTATTACTGTTACCACTGTCGTTATTATTATTATTATTATTATTTGTTGGAAATATACATGAAACCCTTAATTTTTAGGGGTAGAAACGTGGGTAACGACCTAATCCATGGAGGAAGATTATTATTATTATTATCATCATCATCATCATCATCATCATCGACGTGTAAGTTCCCCATATATCGCCTATTCCAAGCTTTGTCTTACAACGTTTGAAAATCAGTTACGTGGTAAAAAATGAAGTTCCGATATTCGGTATATAAGAACAGAAAGAATGAAGAAAGAAAATGTCTGCTTGTCTGTCAAGTAATCTCCCTTGACTGCAACACGCTCTTTAGATCTTTCTAAATGTTGCACAGGACAGTCATCCAAGACGTCCTAAAGGCCTGCATTTAATTCGGCGGGTACGTTCTCCATGATTTCGTCGATGACCTCAGGTCCTTGAGCGCTGTTCTTACTTTAGGTTTTAGAAATGTCGACTGGGGCGAGGTGAGGTGTATGAGGTGGTTGGATGATGACCATACCGTGATTCGCCAGGAAGCGCTTCACCATAACTGCAAAATGAATTCTTTGTGCGATTGTATAGAATAAATTTGGCGCAGATTTTCCTGTTTTCAAAATCTTCATGAGAAGCCTGGTGAATCGTCTCTCGGAATATCAATTTTACGGCCAATCGACTGTCTCTGGCCACAGTTTCACGAACTGTTGGAACTGTTTCCGGATTTCGAGATTCAAGATCTTTACGTCCCGCTCCAAATATTTCAAACCATTCTAAGACACGCGTGCGGGACACAGCTTCGTATCTGTTTACAATGTCCATCATTTCTTGCGTTTATGTGACCGTTTTCCCAGGTTTGAATTACGGCTTTATAAGTGGTTGATGATTACAGGAGAAAACAAACAGGTTGCGGACGGAGCTCCAACAGACGAAATGATTCAGCCAGAATTTTGTATTAATCCTTTGCAGTCACAATACGAACTGAAACACACCTTCTGCAATTGGTTTGCCAGCCAAACCACGCATGTGTTGTAGCATCAGTCCCTAAATTTGTTGTTTCCCCATTCTTCTCCACGAAATGCTAATAAACAAAATATTTCATCCCATAGAAGGAATCATGAAAATGTCACCGGTTTACGTTCCCAATACGCACTTACACCGTAATGTCTTGTCAGACCATTGAACGTTTGAGAACATGTTATTGTTCAACTAATATTAAATACGATCTTTTTCTTTTTCATCAGACGTTACCCACTTTTCTACCCCTAAAAATTAAGGGTTTCAGGTATGTTTCCAATAAATAATAATAATATATTACCCTGTATTGCAATGAATTCATCACTCATCATAAATCAAGAAACGTCTGGTGAAAGACGGAGTGGATAACGCTTAATTAATGTGTTAATAACGTCGTAAAACTGGTCAATTTCTCGTTCACTTCTAAAACTGCTTTTATATTTGTCATAATCAAGGCTGCATTAAACTTAGTGTGTGTAATTTTGAAGGTTGCGTGATTTTGAACAAGAGTATTATGTAAGCAAATGTTGTGTTATGTATTTGTTAACAGCAATTGGGTTGACAACCGGTGGCAGTAGTGCCGTACACATTCACGCACGAACAATACATAGAAGACTTTCTGGGATTCGAAACCAAAGTTGTCAAACTAATTGGAAGAGTGCGGCCCGTGCCCCGTCTTTGCGAGTTATACCCTGGCATTTGTCTTACAACTGAGGGAAAAGCACCGAAGAACCTCAGTCAGGGTAGCCGAAGAGTGCTAGTTGGCACGATGAATACAGAATATACAGAACAGAACCTACATAACAATAAGAATACATAACATACAAAATCAAACAAAAGTGCACAAAACATAACAACTACATATACAGTGATTAAAAAAAAGAACCAAAGCAACACGAAGGAATATGATCTACGAAAAAGCCATAAAAGCAGCAAAATTCATGAGATCTGTATATCTTCCAATAGTGTTAGACATCCTGTTGCTAAGACTTTCACTACACTTCACCCAATTACACTTCACTATACTTCACTACACTTCACCCAATTACACTTCACTACACTTGTCGACACTTCACTTCCATTTAAACTTCATCCATCTAATCTTCACTACACTCTCATTTGGTTAACGCCATTTAAATTTCAAAATTTTCTGTATTAAAATATACAAACAGAGACAGCGAGGAACGCACACTACAACCGTAAAAGACGAAAGCGCACTCCGAACGATATTTTTTCTATCCAGCTCTTTTATTATCTGTGTTTTTTAAGACTATACTCAATTTTCGGTAAAGCGGACATTGTTGCCGCAGTTGCGTCAAGAAAGACGTTCGCCTGGTGGTGGAATCTGCTGCCACCATCTTCTAACTAACTAACTCACTTACTCACTCACTCACGCGCTCGCTCACTCACTCACTCACTCCCTCACTAACTAATTCCGTGGAGCAGATTTTTCTTTAGAAGCTAACAGGTCCTCTGCTAGTCAAGAAATTCTCCGCTTTTTATGGAACATTTTCAAGAGCCCGCCACCTGTCCCTATCCTGAGCCAGATCAATCCAGTCCATGCCCCAATCCCACTTCTTTAATATCAATTTTTATATCACCTTCCCTTCTAGGCCTGGGTCTTCCAAGTGGTCTCTTTCCCTCAGGTCTCCCCATCTGAAACCTGTATGCATCTCTCCTCTCACCCATACGTGCTACATGCCCCACCTATCACATTCTACAGATCATAATGCTCCTCGTTAAGTATTCTTCTCCACTCCCCTATTACCTCTCCCCTTTAGGTCCAAATATCTTCCTCAGCACCCTATTTGCTAGCACCCTCAACCTGTGTTCCCCCTTCAATGTGAGCGACCAAGTTTCACGCCCATACACAACAACAGGCAGAATTATAGTTCTGTATATCTTAAATTATAATAGTTTTGGATACCAAACTGAAACCAAGGATTTTGTCACCATCTCCGGGGTTTAAACTCTTCTACCTCACAAGAGGTGATGGTCTTAGTAATGATCGCAGCGAGCACCTGATGTACCAGAATCTACAAAGTAACGCACCATCTAACGTCTGGCGAAATACAACAAAATACAAACACATATCATTTGTGATTCTGTGCAGTGTTATTGAATAACAGCAGATTTCTGTCTCCATTCGACGAATGTCATGGCCATTGACGCAAGCCTATACATTGAACTAATTTTCCCGCCCATAACTTTCCACTCCTGATATTTTTTCAGGCTTCCGTGGTGGGTGTTGCTCAAATGAGAGTCTTTTGTGTTGTTACATCGTGTAGGTTCGTAAGATTGTTCTGCCTTTATACAGCACCCACCTTAACGTGATTTAATAAACGTGAAGACGGAGGCAGCACGTTTTCTCGAAACAATCAGAACAGTTTTATAATCCTGCACGTTGTAATAATGCATACGACGATCGATGGAACTTTCGCACCGCATTCCAGGACAAACCCTAACAGTTGTTACCCCGTCATACATCTGTAATCGATCGTCGATTGTTATCAAATCGACGAGCCAGCAATTATTTCGCTTTATTAAATGGCATAACCAATACTTTCCCTGTTAATAGCAGTCTTTATACCAACCCTTTGGAACCTCGAATACAGCAAAACAAGTTCGTACCGTACACGAAATTCGTTCTTACCCATACAAAGACCATCTAGTTAATGCGTCGTCCGAAATACTCCTTGTCTTTTCTCAGAAGCAAATGACACACCGTGAACGAAATGCGTATTTCCCTCTTATATTTTAAAGTTGATTGCACTGTGCTTAAAGTTTGATCCTGAAAACTTCATGGCAGTAGTAACCCTGACACGGGCACGTTTGCCTCTACGCTGACAACCCCCTGAAGTCCGATGTTCTTCTAAATAATGTCTAAAAACTCATCATCAGTCTCTGAAACAAAACTACTGTGTCGTCATTACAAAAGTAATTTACGACATTGAACCAAAAAATGTAGAAACTTGTTCCTTAGACGTATAATAATACCACACTGAATATCCTACATGTTTCGAACCGCAAGGAACCATCATGAGGGAATCAAACATTCCCTGATGATGGTTCCTTGCGGATCGAAACACGTACAAACATTTAGTGTGATAATGTGATATAAATATCTAAGGAATAATTTTGTGCATTTTGTTGCTTTAGTGTCGTGAACTAATTATCGTTAAGACACGTAACGAACAATGTAAAGTTCATTACGTATGGACCGGGATATCTACGGGCTGGACGATCCGGGGATCGAGGCCCGGTGAGGCGAGATTTTCCGCACTTGTCCTGACCGGCCCTGGGACCCACCCAGCCTCCTATATAATGCCTACCGGGTCTTTCCCGGGTTAAAGCAGCCGAGGTGTGGCATTGACCACCCACTCCCACCTACTGCTGAGGGAAAGAAAAGAATAGAGCTGTACGGTACCCCTACTCCCCTTTTGGGCCTCCGTGGCCCGTTCTAGGGTGAACTCTACCTTTAACTTTGAAGTCCATAACGTACCAATATGTATTCAGAGATTCGTACGAAAAAACATACGTTGTGGGAAATCTGATAGTTTCTTGATGTTGGAAATGGGGGTGTCATGGTATATATAGTTACCGTCTAAAACACTGACACATTGTAGACAGTGAACAATTTATTGAAGCATTTCGCCTTTGAACTTCCACGCATTACATAATTAAAAAGAATATGGGTAACCTTCAGTTTCAAAGTTTCAAATACACTTCGAATTAGTTAGGTTAATACGAACAGCTGTCATTATTTGCGTGTGCGTCATTTCTACGAATTGTACCCGCTGGTCTCTCCACGACAGGTTAATGTTCTGACCGAAGGACAATGTGGGTGCTGCGTTGACACAGCACGGTGTCAGGGACCGTCGGTGTCACTGAAAGCTAAGAAATGAAATCACCAGAACCCTGGACGATACCGATTGCACGTAGAGGTAGCCAACGGAACACAATTTCGGATGATTCATTTTTTTTAAACGGAAGTCAGCCCAGGATCAAGTGTTCATGCATGGCTAGCGATGCGCAGGCGCACATCGGATAGTACGTTCTGTAGCGCTGCGTCATATATTATGCTAGAAACGCAGTCTTCGTTGCTTCACTCTCATTTGCCTACACGCAAGATGACTCACTCGAACACCCGGCAGATAATATTTGTTTCTGTAATTTAGATTTCTTCTCTCTTCGTGCAAGGCTGACAAAATTGCTATGCAGGAAGTGGATGAACAAATCAGAGCGTTTACTTTATTTTTGCTTTGTCATGTAGGATACCGGTAACATAGTACAGAGCAGTCTCACCTTTATGTCGTGATTTTTTTGTGACTGTGAAATAACGTACTGTGGGCAATACCAACTGACTGGTGTTAAACAAACAACCTTTCTGAAACTTATAATGTCCAATTCAATTCAGTGTCAATGAATATCAGTTTTATCCTAGATAAAACGTGCTTGCCCAATATTATATTTACATTTTCAGTTTTCCTTCTTTTTTTTCTGGGGGGGGGGCATTTTCATTATCTTTTTTTACACGCATGTTTTCAATTTAATTTAGCAAATAAGTGTTGCAGTATGTTTGCATGTAGCGTGATATGAATAAATTTTAACAATACACACTAAAAGACGTTGATATATGTTGATTTTAGGGGAAGCGATTCTGTGTGTATCGACTAACGGCCATCCTCAGAGATCTTACATGCTTTTATGATAAATAATTAAAGATTGTGAAATTAAGATGTTAAAAGCTACACCAAATTATGAGCTTTAAAAAGCCAACTTAAATCCACGCCCTGCCTTGTGTATTGTTCGTATTTATTCATGTTATTTACTAAGTACACTGTCACTGTGTCATAAGGAGAGGTACATAGCAGTTCCTTTCTTTAGTCTATTGCCATCAATAGGCCTAACTAGTTGAAAAACAGCTCGCCTTATTTAAAAATTGTTGTTGTTTGTTTTTTTGTATATGTCTTGTTTCCGTTACATTTCAAAATTAAAATGAAGCATTGCACTGTCGATACATATGGAATAGCTTACTATTTTTGCTTTTCCTTCATTTTTATTATGTCTTGCAAAACAACAGTTTTCTTTTCAATTTGGCATTCCTCTGAGGAGTAACAGTTACTGCACTTAGCTCATATGTATTAATTGTTTAAAATCAGTTTAACTTTGTACCTTCTCACATTTAGGCGGTTTCGCGGAATTCCGAAAAGCGATTATTAGCTTCGCCAGTCTGTCTGTCGGTCTGTCTGTCTGTCTGGCCGTTCGGAACAATTCGGTCCCAACTGGACTGATTTTCATGAAATTTGGTATCCGTCGAGAAGACTCTTTTGATTAATATCGGAAAAGAAAGAATAACGGGTACTTTGCGTGAAGACATGTGTAAGTGCATAATAATATGACGTCGAATTCTCTTAGAATGAGAAACCTTTCAGGTGAAATTAGTATTGAATATTAAAACACATTTTATGTTTAAATTTTTAATCCGAAAATCGTGCCGTTTATGAGATAATGTGGGAAAATATTGTACTGCCAAACAGGCCACAGACGAAAATATAACGTGGTGCAAAAAAATGCGATTTGTATACTGAGTAACTAAGGCAAGAACACACATACACATACACACACACACACACATACACACA
>Ga0136643_10012197_pt1 | contig 12782 bp, 8 predicted proteins | sample TergutLab28metaG_FD_96883 | JGI IMG/M metagenome (GOLD analysis project Ga0136643, IMG submission 96883) | Labiotermes labralis P1 segment gut microbial communities from Petit-Saut dam, French Guiana - Lab288 P1 (version 3) (version 3) | ecosystem: Host-associated > Arthropoda: Insects >...
AAGCGAGAGAGAAAACCAACAAGATGCAACAGTTAGATGTTTATTATCAACACTTTCTCAACATGTTTCAGGCATCATTATGCCCATCTTCAGGAGACCAAGACGTGTGTAACTGCACATGGTGTGCTGCGCTGGTACTGCTGGATGTGGTTGGTAGCAGTTGTGGGGCACAGTATTGTAGGGTGCGAGCACTGTGAAGGTTACTGTTCGAATTTGCTTTTTGTCGAACAATAACCTTCACAGTGCTCACACCCTACAATACGGCGCCCCACAACCGCTACCAACCACATCTAGCAGTACCAGCGCAGAACACCACGTGCAGTAACACATGTCTTGGTCTCCTGAAGATGGGCATAATGATGCCCGAAACATGTTGAGAAAGTGTTGATAATAAACATCTAACTGTTTCATCTTGTTGGTTTTCTCTATCACTTCACAATTTGCTCACGACGCACGGTCACAGAAACGTAAAGCTTGAATATCATTTAGATAACTGTCGAGCTACCACAGGTGCCCACATTGAAGTTTACAGACGTGCATAAAAATGTTTTTGAGTTATTCTGTACACTGTTGAAAACATAAATTCATAAAGCTTTTAGGTACTAAAACATAAGCATGTATTTTTGTATACCTCTAGCCCGGACACACAGTATATATGTAACATAAAGACATAGAAACATGCAGATCAAAAACACCCATAACACTTCAATTAATTGCAGTGTTGTCAGTTACAATAAAATTTACAGTACCTTTTATAGTTTTTTATTGTGTTTTGGTTTTCAATTTTTTTTTATCAAAACACTGTTTCAGAGCCATTATTTGCTGTTTGGTAAGGGCTTCCAGACTTGGGAGTATAGTCCAAAATATGCCCTACGCTCATACACATATCTCTTGATTCATGTGGTACCTGCATGGCTGTACCATCAACTTCTCCAGCCAAACAGACTTCTTATCTTCTACTTCTCACGTTGCCTACTTGGCTTGCTTTGTGCTTTTTGTGAAGTCTATTTCTACAAGTAAGTATATAGTCCTAATCTTACTGTTCTGAATTTTCCACTATGCAAGTAACACTACTTAGTAATAAAATAAATGGTACTGGCAGTACTAAATGCAAACACAGACTTTTGGTTGCAAAACTAAAGGGAAGGGATCGCTTAGAATATGTAGACATAGAGCTGGAAGATATTATTAAAATCAGTCTTTCAGAGAGAGGGTGGTAGGACAATGATGGGATTTATCTGGCTTTGGATGGGGAGCATTGACTTAGCTAGGTTTTTTGGCACCAAGGGTGAGTAATCACAATGGCTGCCCCTAACAAAAATAATGAACTTTAAAATAAATCACATTTATTGAATTTCCTGTTATTTTTCTCAGTATTTTAATAAACATTAAATGCATAAAATCAAATTATTTCATTTAAAATATATATTTTGCTGCCCACTTTGTTACCTGGGGCAGCTGCATCACTTGCTGCCGCCGCCCTGGTAACCAGAGTTAATAAATCGTTGACCTACTCAACTCTATGGAGGTAGTCAGCTATAATTGAACAAGAAAAGCACTGGAATTTGAAACCAAACACAGAATCTGTAGTAGTCGTTAGTAGGGCAGTTGGTCTAATAGTAAATGCTGAGTAAACTAAGTACATGTTCATGTCTCATGAACAGATTGTAGGACATCACTCTAATAATATTTTGTGAGGAGTACAAAGCAAGTTTGTGCATATACACAAATACTGTTTATGAAATATATGTATAGTTTTAGGGTGAATTCCATATTGTAGATCTGTAATTTTTATTTGCACTATTCTCATGTCATCTGTCATGCTGTTTACACCTTATATGAAGTTGTAATTGTAACCTATTTTCTTTGTATTCTAGGAGTATCTGCCGTGAATTTGGAGTTCAAGTTGGTCGTCTGGCTTTGGCATTTCTTGTATTTAGTGCTGGCATGTTCATTTCCAGTACAGCTTTCCTGCCTGCTACATTTTCAATGTAAGATACATGATTTTTGAAGGCGCAACTTTCTGGGATGTTTCGCAGTCTTGACTGGTGAATAGTTACAAATGCTGCTAAGGGGTATATCGCCTTAATATTCAGGGTCAAGGAGTCCAGCCCATGAAGATGATGGCACTGTGCTCTTTTGAAATTCTTTGCCAGTCAGTACAACATAACATTCCAGAAGAATTGAATCTCTAACAACGCAACTGTGAGAACATCAAATCTCTCATTATAATTTTTGTGTGGGAAGCAAAATATGTACTGTATGTAGGAAAAAGATTGATCAAGATATTCAGATTTAGCATAAAGGTACAGAGCAGAAGGGTGGCACTGTATCCTTCCAGTTCTGAATGACCAGCTGCAGGCAGTAATAAATTTTCAGGTTTCATAAAAGGTTAGAGTGACTGTAAGCTTCTCAAGAACTCTGCTTCATGGAGTGAGTGACTTTTGCAGTTGATTATTAACCAATTAAATCCCAAATTACTTTAATGCAGATTTTTGTTGTTTTTTATTAAAATACATAAGCAGGGCTACAAAGAATGGATTCTGAAGACCTACTTTTTCTGACACCTTGTTTCTGTGACATCAGCCATCCTCAAATAGGCTGCTGGGCTCTTGCATTAGTGTCACAGAATTATTACCAATTACAAAGTACATTCTGTGATACAATAATATAATATATATATTTTTATGCAACGTGTTAACACAAAATTTCTCTTGTTGTGATACAGAGTTAGCACTGATTGCACAGGGTGATAATTACATTTAGTGCAGAAAGATCGTGGTTTTCTTTGGACCCATTATGACTGCATTTTCTTGGCTCCTTTCATTTTACCGTACTTGTAATATTGCCTACACCATCAAGTCTAACATCAGACATTGCTCTGATGTGACTAACAGACAGTGAATGATGAAAGGTCATGTTGCATGCTTTTGGCTAATGCAGGGTGTGTGACACGTCACATCTACAGCATGCTTGATGTGCAGAAGGTCCAGTACATCTGTCCCATGTATATGTCTGTAGAGGAGCCATACAGCTACTAAGGCTATATCTACCATCTGTGTGAACAATCCCCAGTACCACTTTTTCCCTGGCACCAACAGCATACATACTTTTAATTAGCACACCAACTAATGCACATAAAATTTTTTACATTAAAACATTTAAAATCGCTTCAACACATTTCGATCCTAAGATTATCTTCAGGGAGCTACACTGTTCCTTGCTAAAGTCACATTTTTTTAAAACACTCACGGATTAGTTTCCTTATATTAACTTGGTGCTGTGGCAGCATGTCTGTAATATAAAATATATTTATTAATTAGATTGTTAAACCAAAGTAGTAAGATTAGATTTTCAAATAATATAATTAGAATTGAATTTTGCGCGCAAATAATTAGGCTATCTGGATTGAAGCAAGGTTTAAGCTTACCGTATTGTGTAAGTCATACACCGCTGAGAATGCACCTGCCTGTGTGTGTCATGTGTTATGCAGCATGAGACTGGCTATGGGTTACGTGGAAGGATTTGTGTTGTGTTTACGAGCTCGTAAACACAACACGAATCCTAGTAATAGTACATGCTTTAATGGGGCTGCACTTTTTCCTGCGGTCCTCTGTTGGTGTGGTAGGACATTGAAACTAAGTACACCCTTCCAAATAGTAGTGAACCTGATCTGTAAAAGTATTTATTATCATTGTCAGTTTTATTTGAGAATTTGGCTTCCAGTTGCAGTACTGAAATATTGCATCTCTCACATACTGTGACGTGTGATGGTCGGTGTCCTATTTTGAGGACATCAAAATTCACATCAGTATACCATATCTGTGATCCATATGAAGGAAATGTACACGTGGTAATTCAAAAGAGGGAACTATTAGTACCCACCTGCAGAAAATTTGTAGTTACAGTGCTTATAACTGGAAAGTTGTCAATGATGGGAATGTCTGCAAAATAGTAAACTGATGAGACTCTTTAAATGCCAGAAATATGCAAGTTATAGATAATAAAGAACTGTGTATAATATGATGAATTGCAGGAGACTTTACTTTGTAAAAGGTGTAAGAAAAAAGTATATAAAGGTTACACCTTTTTTTTTTAAAAAAATATTTTACCCAGCGTGCTCAAGAGAGAACTTAGGCATTAGTGGGTGAACTGGAGCTTTTCCATAAAAGAAGTGGAAAAAATGTTTTATGACATGCATATATTTCATAATGTTGGTAATTTTAATCTTTTACATAACTTCTCACCTGACACATTGTGTGCATGAATGTACAAAACATGACATAATGGTGCTTTGAAAGAAGCAGTAAGTTTTCACAGATGTTGTTACAGAGGTAATAAATTTGTTGTGGTCACAGATTGAGTAGTTTTATGTTTTGTCCCTTTTGTACTTTTTTTTAACCATATCATCTGCTGATTTTGTGGCTGTCTTACATGTAAGTTATTTTAAATGAACTCATCCACGTACGTTACGAATATTTTGAGGTGAGATTTTTTGGGGTTAATTTCATGGAGGATGGTGATAGCTGACATCATGAATTTGTTGATTTGAGATGTGTAATGTCTTTGCAGGTATATGTGCTTGTTATCCCTTGGGGCATGGTATCAGAGAAAATATGAACTTGCCATATTCACCACAGCACTCTCAACATTTCTTAGTTGGCCTTTTGCTGCACTGATAGGGTAAGAAAATTTATTGTTTAGTGGTCCGTATTGTCTGTTGTCTGTTTTTATCATTGTTGTCCTTTTTGCCATCACTGCCAGTGTCTTGTCATTGTGTTTGTATGGGGTGAAATGTGTTACTACAAACTCTGTTATGTGTGTGTGTGTGTATAAAATCTTTCAAATTATACTACAATAAACATTGAGTATGAAATTTATAGGATTATAATGACTGTTCTGCATTCCTTCTCTGTTAATTTAACTGAGTTGTCTTCTACCATGATATTCCTGCATCCACTTTGAGAGTTTGTGCACAGTGCAGTATATGCAATTCCTGTAGGATGCAGAAATCAAAAGTTTTGCTTCATAGTCATTGATATTAACAGTTGTAAAAAAATCAGATAATTCTGTGCATATGCATTCTTATTGGTCGTGATAAATTTGTTGTAAATTAATACGATATAAATATTGAATTCTTTAGTCTTGTAGGTGAATGTGTTTTTCAAGTTATGAACTCTCAGTACGTTCGCATTTTTTAACATACAGCTAGTTCTTCAAGGATACCCTCTTATAGAAAAATGTCATGTGTAGTATACTGTATCTTTACTCATATGATATTATTTGTATTTGTGTTCTGTGTGAACATGGTACTCATAATGTTGGTGCTGTTAGAATGTGTATTCTTGCTATAATTCTCATGTTTTTGCATATTGTGCATATATGAATGGGCACAGGGATACACACATATGGCATGTGCGTGCATCCATGCATACACACACACACACACACACACACACAATTTTTTGTTCTGGTTGTATATATGTTTTAGAATGACATTGGAGAGACCTATCATTAGTCTGTCTGTGACCTGGTGTCAGCAATGAACAAACAGGATGACAGATTTTCACAAAATTTGGTGTAGGATTTATTGTAAATTGTTTAACTTTACATTCGCTGAACTCTGCATTGTGATTCATATGCATGAGAATGACCAACGAGATGCACACATTAATTTGAATAAATTAATGAGAACAAGTTTGCATCTCATTGGTCATTCTCACGTATTTTCAAATTGTTGTTGAACAAGCATAATTTTTGTGAAAACAGACTCATTGACAGGCATAATTTAACTTATGGGTCTAAATTAATTTCTGACTATACTTTCCATATTTCTTGACCAATTTGGGTGATATTTGGTGTAGAAGATATCTACATAATGCTGTTGTTGAGCAGATGTGAATGTTGTGAAAGTCAGTGCATTGAAGTTGTACTTTACTTAAGGGTGGAAATGAAATTCTCTCCATGCTTCATATATTTTTCATCTGATATGGGAAAAATTTGGGCCAAGAGATGTCCAAAAACTTTTATTAAATTATTGTGAGTTTCGTGAAAATTGGTCAGGTGAAAGCCATATTGTTCTTAAGCCTTTAAACACCGAATTAAATCCCATCTGCCATTTGCTGACATTATTAAGAGCTCATCATATTCTCCATGTTAGCAGGATAAGGGTTAAAGGTGTCAGTGGATATCTGTCTGAACTTTGTTTCTGTGCTGTTTGGGTGAAATTTGGTATAAGATATCTGTATGCAATGCTGTGTTGAGGATTTTTGAGTCTGTGAAAATTGGTGGAAGTAAGGTCAAGCTTTACTTATGGGCATGTACAATGAATTTGTATGGCATTATGATAGTAAAGAAGGCCCTGTTATGGTATGTATAGTACAGCATTGAGCACACCATTTTTCTACTTGTTTCATGATCCTAATTAAAAACTAATGGGTAGAGAGTGTGAGAGATGAATTGGAAACAGTTTGGTTGTCATGATATTTTTGTGTGTACTCCACTGTGTTACATTGTTGCAGAAGTTTTATGTAAATTCTCAGCATTGTGGTTGCTTGACAAGTTTGTTTTATTTTATACCATCATTGTGTCTTAAGTATTATGTTTCAGTATGAAATTTAATGTCTTTGGATCTCTTGACTTTGCTGTGGTTTTATTATGTAGGCAATGTTAACCAAATTGATCTGTTTGGCTGAGGCAAGTTTCTGTTTGGGGTACCTTATTTACATTCATTCAGATTCACAGTATGGACATTGATAATGGTCTGGCAAGTGCATTGTTCAGGGGTTAGATATAGACACAATAAAATCTCTCTGTATGCAACTGTTGATCTTGTTTATCACAGTCTTCTGTTCATGATACTGAAAAGTGTATGCATTATGCAAAAGTAAAGTTTATTCACTGGAATATTTTACAGAGTTCCCATAGCTGTCGATATGCTTTTCCGAAGAAAGGAAATTTTCAAATTCTTTCAGTGGAGTTTAATATCTGTGCTAGTTATTCTTGTAAGTACATTTGCACGTACTTTTTGTTTTTACGTGTATGTTTTATTTTTTATATTCTTGTTATTAAATTTGTGTCTGTTTGAAAAGCATTTGATAATGTGGAATGTTGTAAAGGATGACAAAAGTTTTTAGAGTAAGGTCCCAGTGAAAGACGCGGCCTAGGGAAGTTCTCACTTGAGGTGCTTGCCAAATTGCTTCCCAGGACTTACAGTTATTAATGTGTGGTTTAACTATTAACTGGTATTTGTTATAGGCATCTGTTATTGTATCTTCATTGAATATGTAGAGTCCTATGTCCTGCCAGATAATGTGTGTAGGGTGAATCAGAGTGTTAATGTGGAGTCAGTGGAATGTTCAGGATAAATTAATCAGATTTATGGGTAACACTTCCAGTATAATCTGTGAGGGCAGTAAGTGTCCAGTATGTTGTCTTTCAAAATTTACTCTGACTAACTAATATGGAAGTCTGTGCTAGAGAATTTTATTTGTGACATTAGTTTGAAATATATGGTTTCAACCATTGGAGAAGTACTGTGTCACTCATGGAACAGCAATCTGTTGTAACCCATTGATACACAGTTTTACAGGAGACAAAAAATACTTGACAGAATCGTAATGGATGAACATAAGCACATTGTATAACTAATTCATTTTAATTTAGTTTAGCATTTCCTTTATGGGTACAGCATATTAACAGAAGGTGTGTTCCTAATCCAACTGTTTAGTAATGTGGGTATCTTAATTTGATGAATTGTGTGAGTTATGCCAAATTGCTGTTTCATGAGCGATGTATTATTTTACCTGTGTATTTCAGTGTTGTAAATGTTTTAATTGCTTCCTCTCTCAAGCAAGTGTGGAATATTATAGATATAAAATTAAATGTTTGAAATGGCTTTTAAATATTGGGCAACAGTTTCTACACTTAAAAATGTAGTTGTTGTGGTCATTCATAGAAGCAGTTGTACAGAAAAGTAGGTCAGAATGTATAGTAAGGTATAGAGTAATTGTAATATGATCAGACCTAACTTTTTTTTGCAGAAGTGTGATATTTTTATGATAATGCTTGTATCTAAATTTAAATAACTGTGTTTCACTATGCAAAAACTTTCTTTCAGGTGAGAAAGGAAGTTGTGTATATGTATACTGAGTGTCTTAAAACAAATCAATTGTGAGAGACAGAAAGAACATAAATGCAGGTACCTTTTTTCAACTGTGTAACAAGTATGCACACAGAGTGTGTCAATAGCTTGCATTAATGTGGCTCAGTTTAGTCAGTTCGTAGAAACTGATATAATTTTCTTCCCATGTTGTATGTACTGATTATGAGTTGACACAATATGATCTGTTTCAGCACACATAAGTGTGCTGTTGCGATGTTTAAGTAAAACTGAATGTAAACAGATCTAGCACTAGTTGTAAACAGGCATTTGCAGAATAAGGAATGGGCTTCAACAAGAGTGCATATAAACTTTCACTCTCACTTTCATTCCACATTTAATGTTTTACAGCCGTAAAAGTCATCCTTGTCCGTGCCATGAAGCCATGTGGGGGAATAGAGGTATAGTGTCTTGCCTTGTCTGCTTCACCCCTTGGGGAGGAACAGGCTGGGTAGGCCACAGAGCCAGTCTGGCTGTTTGGAGAAGAGAAAAATCTCTTGCCTTTGCCAGAATTTGAAACCCTTCAACCAGCCCATGGCATAGTCACTATTCAGACTACTCTTATGGCTTCTGTTCTGTAGCAGTAACTGTTACAAAAATAGCTAAGTTTGAACACCACACCATATATTTATGGACACATAGTGGTCTTCATGCCATGTGAGAACTACCTGGTTTCTTTTGTTTGACTTACAGTTGCCCATGGTGAAAATAGACTCCTCGTACTTTGGATGTTTGGTGGTGGCCCCATTCAACATAGTGTATTACAATGTATTCACATCTCATGGACCAGATTTGTATGGCACTGAACCATTCCATTTCTACTTTGTTAATCTGTTTCTTAATTTCAATTTGGTGTTTGTTGCTGCTTTAATAACACCTGTCATGTTGGTGAGTGTTCGCATGTAGTGTGATGTCATGTTTTAACACTGCATCTTCTGTAGCATTCATACATTAGTGTAAGGTTTGAAGTTTTCAAAGCGGTGAGGATTCATATTGCAGTCTTCTGAGTTAAGTCACTATGTTGTATGATAGGTGAAGTCACTGTTCTGGAGGATCAAAATGTTGGTATTCACTGAACTGTTTATACAGTGTCATAATGTAGAAATCTGCAGTATGAATTTGTACATTAATATTAATGGCGGTGGAAATTGTTTGATAGGCTTTAAATTTGTTGCGAAGTAAATACAGTGAAAGGTAAAGGTAAAGTGATCCCATTACAGGCCCGGTGTGGCACTAGAAGGGGGTGAGTGGTCAGCAGCATGCCCCGGCCACACTTTACTGCTGGAAAAAACCCGGTTCCCATTTTACAGGAGGCTGGGTGGGCCCCAGGCCCTGTCTGGACAGGCAGAAAATCTCATCCCCAACTGGATTCGATCCCGGACCGTCCAGCCCATAGTCAGTCGCCATACTGACTGAGCTACCCAGCTCATAGTAAATACAGTAGAATTCCTTAATCTAGATGCTGATATTCCAGAAACCCTGATACTTTGGCAGTAGAGGAAAATATTCTCAAGTCTGGAAATGTCTACATTTACAATTGTGATATCACCTGGCCCCTTATCTCCTATACCATCAGCTTCCTCTGCTGTGAAGACTCCTGATCCAGTATCCTGGTCCTTCAGCATCCCCAGTAGAAACTGAAGAGACTCAAGAAACAACAGTAAGGGGCCCTGATGACTAACTAGCTGCTGAAGTGATATCTAAATGGAATACTCCTCTGATTAGTTGTTCAGTTCAAATATATTAGCAGCAACAACAAGTAAGAACGTAGGTCAGTACAGGTACTGTTTGATAATCTAGAATATTTTATAACCTGGCATCTGTCCGGTCTTGTGGGTGCTGGGTTAAAGGAATTCTAGCGTACCTTCAGTTCAAGTTCAGAAAAAAATTATTGTTATTTTGGCATTTGGTGAAGTCTGAACTAATGTGTGTTCACTTTCATGTTGAGAATTAGCTTCTTTGATCTCCGTTCTTCTGGATTTTCATTATATAATATTTATTTGAATATAAGACCATTTTGTCCCTGATTCATTATCTGAAGATTGAGGTGGGATTTACCTTACGATCATGTACAAAATTAAATATTTTGGCTATAAGTACTTTCTTGCGTATTGAAGGTTGTGGAGGGTGATCTTTGTATATTTGGTTAAGTACAGTGTTTATTATTTGTTGCCTTTATTAAAATTTATTTTCTACATCTTTTTTTATATATATATCAATCAGACATTTTGTCTAACTTCTTTACCGTGCAGTTTAGAATTTTCATCATTATGTCCTGTATCTCAAATTGTAAATATTCAAGTGTATGGAATTATAATTTTTCGTATAGTTTTATGTGAGTGTGGAATGTTAGCCATCATTAAAGGGAAGAATATAGATGAAAAGTGTCTGTGAAGAGGCTGTTGAGGGGAATACTTGGACCATAAGACTGAGAAAGGAACAACATGATACAGATATCTGTGTAATGAGAAGGTTCATAATTTGTACTCTGCACAAAATATTATAAATATTATTAGTGTCACCACATCACAGTAAGCTTACAAGTTTGTGTCTCAGTGTTGGAGTACAGGTTGAAACCATAATATACAGAAATATAATCCACAGAATCCTTTGCAAATGTGATTTTACATACATGTAAGGAGTGAGAGTTACCAGTTATTACTTTATTCATGGAGGGACTAGGTATGAATTATTCTGGCAGTGCTTTCTACCATTCTCTTCAGAACGTGTTATCTTGCTGTCTGCTATCAAAAAGTGTAAAAAATGAAGTATGCAACATTATAATTAAGCCTGTTGTTTTCCATGCATGCAAAACATTGGGGGTATTTTGAACAGCGTTTTGAAGACAGGATATGGGCCAAAAACGAATTGGCAAAGCTAGAGAAAATCACATAATTCTTCATGTCCAGTCTTCACCAGATATTAATGAGATGATTAAGTCAAGTAGAATGATATTTCCCAGGTGTGGGTTATGCATGGGAGAAATGAGAAATGCACACAGACTTTGGGTGAAAGATCAGAAGGGTTTAGACCACTTTGAAAAGAGAACAGTATTTAACTATATATTAATGGAACATGGAGTGTTTGAAGTGAATTCCTGAGAATCAGTTTAACCTATGGAGACAGATGTAAATTACAGTTGTGTATTGTGGTGGCTTGTATTTGTATAGCTTAGCATGGACATTTAAATTGCTACCAAGTAAACACACAAAGACCATACATTTTAGAGACCAGTGTGTGTTCTTGTGTAATGATAAAGGTTAAGGACAAGTGGCAATAGGCAATATACTGTAAACCATGAAAGTTGTTAGATTTGCTGACTATGTTAACAATGACTACTTTCTCCACGGTATTGGTGAATGGTGCTATGATAGTTGTTTGTAGGTACATAAGTGCTTGAAAAACTGGTGAATAGCCAACAATGGCTTGGTGTTTGTGTGTGTATGAATCATTCTAACTATACAAATAGGATAACATTGATCATATGTTGCAGATTATTGTAACATTGCTGGTGCCTTCAAAACCACGCAACTCTGCTTGCTTGCCATATTGGTTGTCACTCATGCCTCTGTACCTCTGGGGCACTGTATTCTTTGCTCAGCCTCACAAGGTGTGTTTTTGGTATGATGACATTTCTGTGATTGTATTGTTTTTGCTTGGTCAATTCAAGATGAGCTTAATTTTTAATTGGATTTCAAGATTAAACCCTAATTTTGTGCAGAAATGGTTAAATATATGTTGTTATTTTATGAAACATGCAAATTAAACTCATTGAAATCTTAAGACTATACTCATCCTCTTTGTAGGAGGAACGTTTCCTGTTCCCAGTGTACCCTTTGATCTGCTTGTGTGGTGCTATCACGGTGGATGCCATTCAGAAACTGTGGTTCCGTTTCTGCGTGCGAGATGTGGAGAGAGGAACTCATTACCTGACTCATACTGCTGCTATTATGGTTGTGGCAATCCTCATCTCTTCTCTTATGAGTGTTGCGAGGATACTTGCTCTGTACAATGGTGAGAAAATTTATTATTTATTGCTTCTACAGTGGTTAGTAAATGCAGTATTTATTATGAGTAATTACTGCATTTAACTGCACCATTGAAAGACCAGTTTGGCAGCTGTGCGTTTTGAGGTGGGAGAATCATTAATGTGGTCTTTAAATTTGAAGATTATTTTAAGGAAAATAACAAATAATTGAAGGCAATCTTGCAGAGTGTTTTCAAGAATAGTTGTAACTTTACATGTAAAATATGTATGATCACACATTGGAAGTAACATCTGGGACATCTTTGTTTATTATGTGGAGTGTTTGTTTCTCAGTTTCCTACACAACGGAGAGAGATATATTATGAAATTGCTCCAGGGTGGCATTGTGTGAGGCAGTGGCATACCCAGGAATTTTGCTCGGAGGGGGGTTCAACAAATTCAGTTGACAGAGGACAGAGAGAACGGGGATCTGCGGGCGGTAGCCCCCTAGTTAGTTCTGGAGGCAGCTGTAATTTGATACAAGAAATTTCATTTCATATAGTAAAATTTTCTTAATTTTTGGTAATTTAAGACTATTTATGATGACAACCAATTTATTTGTCATTGCTAATGTAAAACAATTGTGAACCTAGG
>Ga0136643_10012207_pt1 | contig 12778 bp, 9 predicted proteins | sample TergutLab28metaG_FD_96883 | JGI IMG/M metagenome (GOLD analysis project Ga0136643, IMG submission 96883) | Labiotermes labralis P1 segment gut microbial communities from Petit-Saut dam, French Guiana - Lab288 P1 (version 3) (version 3) | ecosystem: Host-associated > Arthropoda: Insects >...
AAACCAAATGTCCGTCATATAATCATACAACCCCCCCCCCCCCACACGGAACATCAAGGTACCTTAACGTGTCCACAACAGTCCGACACGTGTCCCTATCCTAAGAAACATCCATCCCCCACTCCCGAAACCTACTTTTCTAAGGTCCATCTCAATACTGTTGTCCCGAATACGCCTGCGTCTTCTAGACGCCTCTTCCTTCACGTTTTCCAACCAGCGTTTGGTATGAATTTCTAACATCTCCTTTAAGTGCTACATGACCCGGCGCGTCGCGGGTTTCGCTTCATTATCGTACTTCCTGATGACACAGCCTGTAAATAAGAAATGTTCTAAACATAATGGTAGCAAACATTCTCGAAATCTGGTCTCCCTTTCAGTTCACATCTAACGCTACTTCCGTTGGACCAACCGGTAAATACTGCACAGGGAAACTAGCTGCTTATTGTAGGAATCATATGGAGTGTCATTTGAACACAATGTGCGGATGAAACGCAGAATTTGTAATGTTCAAAATGATTTTTAAGCGTTTAATACCGTGCGTGCGATACATTTATCGGGATAAAATAAAATACACACTCTTCTGTATGGAAACCCGAAGAATGTTTGCCTGTTACTGACAGGTATAGGACAGCGTCTCTGCCGTCACACTGTGTGGGTTAAACTGTGGGACGCGCTCTGTCGTCAGACATTCATGGACGACATCACACTTTCTATTCGGCGAAAATCTTGTTCCGCGTACATACTCAGCATGATTCACCGACAAGGTATTGCCTTAAAAGTTTGAACCCGAAATTATAGCAAGCTCTACAAACGGGGATAAACGTCATTAACTATGTTAGTAACAGACGTTTAAAAGGCAAGGTGTTTTGTCTTAATGGTGGAACCAAACGCCTGTCTTTCGGGCAGTCTTGACACCAGTCTTCTGTCAGTACTTAAGACAGGTAAAACACAAAAGACGGCTATGTGCTTACACCTTCAGCGACTGTGATTGCATCTCGAAGCTGGCTTATTTAAGTGACATATCGGAAAGGTTTAGACTCAGCGCTTCACTTGTAAGGTGATATTCTTTAGCTCTCTGATATGCCGAAGTGATTTTAAAAAAATTTAAATCTGGCAGGGAAAAATTAAAAAAGGACTTTGTGGGCAAGTTTCCCAATAACAGTGACACATATCATTGTAGTGTTGTGAAAATTTGGGCCCTAAAGCATGTTTTAGTGGGGAAACCTGAGGAAAACGAGACCACTTGGGACACCTAAGTGTAGATAGAATGACAATATTAAAATGGGCCAAGAGATAGGATGGGGGCGTGGACTGAATTTATCTCGCTTAAGACAGGTGGCCGCCTGTTGTGAACACGGTAATGAACCCTCGGGTTCCGCAAAATGCTGGGAATTTCTTGCTAGTTGATTAGTCTGTCTGTCAGGCACTTAGTGCAAGCTGAGTACAAGGAAATGTGTGTGCAAGCTACGAACATGCTGATTCTCTCTGAAACAACTTGTAGACGAGTATGATGAGAGAGGGTCGTCAGCAGTTTCCACCATAATATAAAAATACCGCCCACAACGTGAAATGTGAGATATATGAGTGGAAATAAGTAAGTTGGAGCCGACGTTTAGAACAATTATGCAGTGCCAAGCAAGCTCATCGTGTGAATGGAAATTCCTGACAGCTCAAAACGGAAGTCGAGTGTCATTTTTACAGAATATGAGCATCAACTATACAATGATGATGACGATGGTCATGAGCCGCAGCAGCAAAGTTTGGGCCACTAGCCCGCACAGACATCGACCATGTTCGATTTGTCCATAATTCAAGAGACATCAACAGCTTGAATCACTGAGTATCGGTATCACAAATTTTGAGAAAAGCTTTCAGGGGTATTCCATTCTAATTTGACAAAGACATTAATTCGATAGTAAATTAGAATACAGACATCTTTTTGTGCACAAGTAGTCTGTGAATATAGAGATACTGTACCGCTCCACTGTATTCCCACGTACTCGTACTCTCTACTGTGTAACGGAGCAGGAGTATCTAATCAGTAGTTCATCTGTTACATCGAAAAACACACTAACTTTCTGAGGACCGAAGAAGAATGTACACTAGATATAAAGAGCGCCGATCGCAGTTGCCGCGCCGCGTAAGGCTTACTTAAATTGTGAGTTCGAATCTCGCTGGGGGCACGGATGTCCGTGACTTATGAGTGTTGTGTGTTGTCAGGTACATCTCTCTGTGACAGGCTGATCACTCGTCCAGAGGAGCCCTACCGAATGTGGTCTTGTCGCACCGTAAGAGGAGGCCATGAACCGGAATCGGGTCGAAGCGCCACAGGGCGAAAAAAAAAGAATGTATGTGTGTGTGTGCGTGCGTGTGTAAAGGTGCCATTCGTACGTCTTTATTCCATTCGACTTCAACAGCTACAAAAAATTATTCGTCCATCGATTCAAAATATTGTCAGAATCTGCAAGCACATAATCACTGTCACCTTTTGCGAAGCCAGTAATAGGTTGGCAACCCTTAAATTCGTTAACATCTCAACACAGATCCTTGTTATTGTCGTTCCTACCGAATGCTTCATAATGACTGATTTTATTTCCTATATATTATCTTATCTGTACTGACATATAGGCCTATTTTAATTACGTACTCGCACAGCAATCAATGTAATGCAGCCTGATTCATCTGATCTAACCAGTTTGAATATCCTCCACGAAATCAATGTACATGCCACTTCCACTGACAATAACGCTGAATATCCGTAGATGATATCCTAATATCTCCATAATACTTTCCCTACTGATTTCCGAGATATCATGTTCAGTTTTCCAAAACTGCAAACCCAAGACACGTGAACTTGATACTCTTCTTTACATTCCAAGTCGTTTACATTCTTGGGATAAAATCTCTCGACTACAAAATTTTTTGTTCCTCACTTACCGACGGTCACAAATTTCAAAACCACCAGACAAATGGATTTTCTGAAAGATCCGTAATATCAAGAGCGCGTGTCGTCTCTTATCTACTAACACGCGATCAATCTACGAGTAATTGTGAGTTCCCACCACGCGATGTACCAGTGTATCTTTACACAAACGTCGCAACTTCCTCCTCCTCCTCTTCTTCTTCTTTTTCTTCTGCTTCTTCTTCTTCTTCTTCTTCTTCTTCTTCTTCTTCTTCTTCTTCTTCAGCACTACATCCATTTAAGTTTGACCTTGGCTTCCCTCACGACAGATGTCCATTCTATTCTGTCCCAAGCTCTCGTTCTCTATCCATTCACATCCATATTCCTGAAGTCCGATTCAACATCATCCCTCCACCTTAATCTGGGTCTTCCTTTTTTTCCCCCTTCTTCCACCTTCTTTGCCCTCCAGTAACTTTTTTCCCTGTCCTTTCACCACCCATTCTTACAACATGCCCACACCATTGCAATCGACGTACTTTAATCCGTCACAATATATGGATATTCACAAATTTCTTGCGTAATGTCTAAATACAGAAATAATATTATGTTGAAATTTACATGTCTTGACCTGTCAAAGTTTAATATTCTAACCCCCATATGATTAGACTATTAGTTTACATGACACACTCACTCGTTCCCAAATGTCAGTTTCAGAACATGTTATTAAAGCACTGTACCATAATTTCAATTTGTTCTGGGGATAAAAATGCATACAAAATTATAAGCACAGAATACGAATGGACGAAATAAATTTGCAGACCTAAATGAAGCTGATACGATACCGCACTGAATGTTAATCAAACACGAGGTGTTAAACGGACATTTTAGGAAAGTCGAGGAGGAAACAACATTGTGCGAATGGGCCACATTGTGACGTTCTAGTATACTGCCTATCTTGTTTAAACCTGTTTCCTCGATTCCCCCTTCCTGACTACACAAGTCCTTGTCCCTCTCTTTGCTTCTTTCTTACATTACTCCTCTCTCTGTCACTTAATTCTACACTTCTATTCGTGATTACAAACATCTGACATCTGGGCCAGTTTCGAACCCTCACACGCCAGTAATACTGCCTTGTTGTCTGTCCATCCCAGAAAAGACGAATCAACTTGCAGCAATTCAGTTTTTTTTTTTACTGTGCTACAAAGTTTGTCTAATAAAATGAACAAGGACGACACATCAGAAGCATGGATTCCGAAGCCCACGCACTCAGACCAACGTCATTAAAATACCCATCGACGAATAGGCGTCTCAAAATATTGGGCATGTAGACAGTCACGTCAATAAAATATGATTAAACATGAAACTTTGGCACGACGATTGGACATACACTTCTGAAAGTGCCCAACGCAGCAAGGAAAGCTGAATTCTGTGATCCGCGAACATGAAATCATAAATGACTAGTACAGTCTAAAAACAAGGGAAGAAATAATCTGTAATACGGATTCGGAAGTAACTAACTTTACTTCTAGTCAATTAAGATTGGTAAAGACAGAAAAAAGAAAAATTACAAAAAGAACTCGAAATAATGAAAGTGGTGAACTGAAACACTTTCTCCCTCATTGCTAGTGACAATGAGAATCACACAAGTAGGCACATTACAAAAACACTGGTCAGTATCGACACTTAGTAAATATCGCATTATTACTGTAATGGAAGTAATGAAAAAATGATTTCAGTGAACGAGTACTTCATTTTTTAATCACAGTAACTATAACTTCCAAAATCCTAAATCGATCGAAAAGGCAACTCCACCCTCTAAGTCCCAGCGGTTACTGTCTGTGTCATTTGGTTTGGCATTCAGTCATCCTACATTATGAGCACGGCGTTCGTTCATGTGTTCTGTACGAATCTCAGAACAAACGGCGATTATTTCTATAGGCAGTATTGACTGATTCTTATTATGACGGAGGGGCGTGTTTACCGTGCGGTACAAACTGAATCTTCAGATATGATTAAGTTAAACTTAGACTTTAAATTATCAGAATTTTTTAATAATGCTGACCTCCAAACGCAAAATCTACACCGAATGCTCAACTTCTTGGTCTGCTGTGTGTCCCCAGCAGTGCACTTCCTATAACCATATATTCTTCACTTCCTCCAAGCCTACTTTTACCTGGACAAGCGCGCACTGCGTGGGAATCTTCTGGACAATGGACTTTGTTTCCCAACAACAACAACAACAACAACAACAACAACAATAATAATAAGAAGAAATAAGTTAAAATACAAGAGTTTATGTATACACGTAGAGATAAAACGAATGTAGAACTTGAAATGTACGATAATACCAGTAATAATTGGAGCCACAGGAATAGTAACGAGAAGCTTAAGGAAAAACTTGGAAGCTGTACCAGGAAAACACTCGATAGATTCACTACAAAAGACAGCTATACTTGGAACATCACACATAATACGGAAAGTACTGCAGTATGAAGCTTGAAGCCTGAGCGGTGGGGATCACCTCTGGTTCAAGAGAAGTACCAGGAAGAAAAGGCCTGTGACAAGAGACAGCCATATCGTATAATAATAATAATAAAAGCAGCGCCTCTCACTACATCATGACTTCTTCTCCCCCCACCCCCTCCTTCCAGCCCTCTGCCTTTAAAGTGTTAGGCGTACTGGTAACCTGCATTTCCGTTCAACATAAAATGGTGAATAATAACTTATAACACTCACACAATGACACAAACGGTAGAGATTCTGCCTTTTATTAGAGAAGAACCAGGTACGAGTTTCTCTCGCTACACCGACTACCTTGTTACGTTGTTTTTCTCAGTCTTCCAGTCATTCTAACCCCTCTCCCCATTGAACCTCCTTCCATCTCACTCTCTCTCAGACACACGTGTACGCCAAATAATGCTACTGTTGATTTACCACTGTTAAATATCGTATCTCCATCCACCCAATAATTTATTTTTGTGAACGTGACTGTGTATCAGCGTTTAGTAAACTTCAAGAAAGCTGAGGTATGGGTACACGCTCACAGAATTCAGTGCACCCACAAAACCACCTCTAATCACAGCAGTCGCACGGTACCAGGAGCGCTGCGTACTGTCTTCTACCGCTCGAACACTGGAATCGCATGTTCGAATCCTTCTAGGGGGAGGGATGAAAGCAATTTTTCTGTGCTTATGTCGCCTGGCAGGAATCATCGTTCGAGTACCCTATCATATGTCTACTAACAATATTCACGAGTTCGGAAAACCAGATCAACCTGCGTCGCACTGGGCATCAGCGCCATAGGAACTAATGAAAGCAGCTAATTATACTATGTTAAAACAAAACCCATAGTGCAATAGGCAACTGTACGGCCACATGTCAGACGGATTTCCTCCTCAGAACTCTGTGTAACGACAAAAATCCTATCTCCATTTGTATTGAACTATGCATTAGAATACGGTATTTGAAAGGTCCAAGAAACCCAGGAAAGACTGGAACCGAAGAGAATACATCAACTACTGGTCCTTATTAATGGCGACAATTTAAGGGGCGGAAAATAAATACCATAAATAAAAATACACAAACTCTGTCAGCGAATAGTGGAAAGTTTGCAGAGAAATAAATAAGAATAAAACTACAGTCCTGTTACGAGAATGAGGGCAAAATAATAAGATAAAGGCAGTAAAACTGTGAATACGAAATACTGCGAATTTGAAATATCTGGGAATGACTGTAACAAACAAAAACTTGTGCTCACGAAGAAACTAAGAGCATATCAATTCGTGGAATGCCTACTGCCTGTCTGTTCGGAATCTTCCACCTTCTCATCCGACATCTAAACGTAAACATTCAACGCAAATTTATTTATTTTTAACTTTGTAAAATGTATATACAACCAACAAGCGCACTTCAATTTTATAATGTATATTTTAATCATAATACGTTCACCAACATGTTGCGGCCAGTAGTCCGGCCATCTTCATGGTGATGATACAAGAGTACAACTGTAGTTAAATGTGTTACCATTTCATAGAATTAAAAATGTACAATAAAGGTGAAAATTTTACTTTTGTACAATAATGTAAAATAATACAGGATAAAAATGGCTAGTTATAAAATAATGGAAGTTAAAAATATTTAGTGTTTGTGGAGTTACATGGTGAGTTCTAACCCACAGTATAGGCGAAGTGTTGTCTGTGTGAGGAGCTGCTAGAAATGAAAGTGCGTTTGTTGCTTGTTTATATATTTTATAGATGTAATTAATGCACGAAACATGGAACGTATTTTTTTTACCTGTTCAATGTGACTCCTCCTTTAGGTGTAACAGACGCCAGATTTATACAGGTTTTCTCAAAAAACCTGCTCAGTACAGAAAAAAAGGAACACGAAGTAAATATTTATTTTATTTGTTAAGTTTCAAATACATTTGGATGTAACGAGGGATGCCGGGATTTTGGCAGTGCACACCCGCTATATTCATCAATGATTACAGTGTAAAAAAGGTAAAGTGATCCCGTTACAGGCCCGGTTTGGCCCAGAGGGTGGGTAGAGGTATAGCTCTACTCTTCCATGGCCGTGGAACTAGAAGGGGGTGAGTGGTGAGCAGCACGCCCCGGCCGCACTTTACCCCCGGGAAAGACCCGGTACCCATTTAACAGGAAGCTGGGTGGGCCCTAGGGCCGGTCTGGAGGGGCGGAAAATCTCGTCCCCACCGGGATTCGATCCCGGTCCATCCAGCCCGTAGTCAGTCGCTATACCGACTGAGCTACCCGGCCCACGATTACAGTGCAACTTACACTATTTACTGTTACGAAGTAAAATATAGGCATTGTTGAAACTTACAGATGTAATTAAAGTAATTACGCAGTAACACATTAGCCGTCAATATACCAAAAACTTCAAGTTGTTATGTGCTAAAGTCACACGGTGTGACACGACCTGCAAATCTCACTAAAGCATTTTTCGATACAGCGCAGGCCTACAGGCCTAATTGATTAAATACAAGACAAAATAATGTATTTCACATTTTCCGTTCTGTGCATTACAATTCACTTACTATAATTTAGAACAACAAAGGCACACAATTGTATAAGATTACAAGAATACTATAAAGACCACTATACAATTATTTTACTTCCTGATGATGGGCCAATAAGGCCCTAAACAGGTGGAAGTCAGTGGCTTTTATAATACTATTGTAAATCGAATACAAAAGTGAGAAATTGTTGGTTTAAACTATAGTAAGAATACGTCTCACTCGGTAAAGTGTGATGAACTACGTAAGCAGAGATTTGTGTCCCCAAGAAATTAACACCAAAACCAATGAAGTACGCAGACATAAAGGATTTTCTTTCAAAAACGCGCATTAAAGTACGTATTTCCACTTCCGTTTGCTACGATGAGTGAATCACGACTTCCTGTCACGCAGCGATAAGCGTGGAAATGTGGTCACAAAGAAAATCAACAGTGTGTTCATATTTATATACATCATGATACAGTGACAACTGTACGAATTTTCTGACTTCAGATTCAAGCGAAAACATTAAAACACACTGCGCACGTTTGAAAGAAATGCTTGTATACAAGCAAACATGTCAGTGATCAGACTGCTGTATTTCTACAGCGCGATTTTTCACCATGTGTGTTCCATTTTTGTGTCGCGAATGAGTTACTGTGGCCAGCGCAACAGAGGACAGCGTTCAGGGTCCGCATAAGCAAGTGACGCAATCACAGCGAGCGGTCCAGCTGACTCAGTCCAGCTTCTTGCTTCGGGGCCAAATGACTTCTTCCATATCCGACACTGACCCATTTCAAAGAAATGCATCTCTCACGACTGATTTAAGGTCACCTTCGTCAACAACCATGGACTGAAACATGTACAGTTCTTGAAAGTCTGGTTCCATACTTATTTCCAAAAACTAGTCTGGTGTTCCTCACAGACTTGGCGATCATGATCCAACTGGAGATTACTTCTGGTTCAAATAGCCACATTTTTCACCATCAGAATAGCACACATTTGATGTCGGTAAATATGAACATGTTTTCTAATTTAACCACCTATTATGACAACGTAACGCACGCTAGCAGCTACACGAAAGAACAGCTCGACACCACCTCCTGATATGAAAACTTTACCTAGACTTTCGTTTCCCAAACTTTTTGGTCACGGAACGCTTTTTAACTTGGTAAATATTTACGGAACACACATTATCCTTCATTTATCAAATAATACTCGTCGCAACGAGATCTGTTAGTAAATAAATGAATGGCTTTTATAAAAATTCTTATGTGAACGATATCTTAAACTATGATCAAATACGCTTAATTCAAATTTAATTTTTAAAAAATTGATTTATTTTTGGTTTCTATATTTCTTCACTGAACACTATTCACATATCGCGGACCACCTGTGTTCCGCGCAACACAGTTTGGGAAAAGCTGCCAAACTAATGGGAATAACATGAACACAACTGAACCTCCTCTTATGAAAACGTTACGTAGAGAAGACAGTCAAACATTCGCACACGGCGTTCTTCTTAATTTTTTTGCTTTGTGAATACCCCTGAAAAGTACAGAACCATCATTAACGACTGCCACCTATTTAGATACAGGCCAACGAATGTTCTGCTGCCCAGCATCCACACAGAGACAAGCTGCAATTAAAGCCGAAGGACCAAACACTTCAATTTATCTGTTCCAATCCAAATTTAAGAGCGGGGACCACAATCGAAAACAGCAGCGTCTTATGGCGCCCAAGTAGCACTTGCTGCCATGATTTATGCAATTTAATTCCTCAACTCACGAGTGGATGTTTTATCTGACCATTTTTTTTTTGGTAACACATACCTAAGTCCAATTCAGTGCGAGTGGTGAGAGCGTACATTACAAATTTTCTGTACCTTCCCACGATGTCGCAACTTTCTCACATTTTACAGCAATATTAATGCGCAACAGCTAACCGCGCCAAGTACGGCGCTCCATTCCTCTGGCTAATTATCGTTCATTACAGTCAAACTACACGACAGTTTGCTTTCTGGTTCCATAAAGAAAAGCGTCTTGACTAGCTGAGCCACTACTAACTTCTCAAGATGCAGTCAGTTGCATGGTGTTATTTATAGACGGCGAGCATAATTCATTATCGTTTGTTTTTACCGTGCGGTTACTGTGAAGCTCACAAGCCGCCATCTTTTGCGTTAAAGCTTGCACACAGTATGATTCAGAACAAACGGACTGTGTCATTTGCTTTACAACTGCACATCGCAAACAGTGTCTCAAGGTGGAATGTCTTCCGGTGTCTTCAGCGTCTTCCAACTCTAACGAGGCCCGTAGTGGGGTGCAATGCACCCACTACAAATCTGGCTGCACCCTCCAGGAATTTGCAGAACATCAAAAACAAAAGTGCTGCTCAGAAGTGAGGTTCTTGAAGACAATATTACGAAAACACACACAGGCACTTGCGATTGGCAGACAGCGCGAGCATCCAACGATAGATATGTAAATGGTTCACAAGTAAAGAACGCGACATTCTAGTTAGAGTAACACAGCGAGAGCGTGGATGCGTTAGTTAGAGTGCTATAGTGCATTCCACTTCTGGGAACCCCTTCGCCTGCAACAGTCCAGAAGCTGCCACTAATATCGTGACCCGGCAGCGTATTGCGGAACATGTCTGGCACCTTCGGGTACAATTGGGCAAGCTGGCGCCACATGATATCATCAACGAAGCATGCTACTGTGATAGGTAAGTTTGTTCATTCTAAAATATGTGTGCATACGCAGAATGTTTTGTGCAATGTAAAATGAAGTAATGATTTTGTGGTCCTGACAAAGTCGTTTACTCTCATACATACACAATATACATACGCAGTATATGTGTAATGGGGACCGCGGTAGCACAGCGGTTAAGGTGCTGTGCTACAAATCGGAAGGTCGTTGGTTCGATCCCAGCTGGTGTCAGTGGATTTTTATATGACATAAAATCCTTCCGATCGCACTACGGCCCTGGGGTCGACTCAGCCTCTAACAGAAATGAGTACCAGGAGTATTTCCTCGGGGTAAAGGCGGCCGGAGGGTAAGGCTGACAACGTACCACCATCCTGTGCCGATTTCACGAAATCTGGAAACCTTTACCTCCTGGAACCCTCTGGGCCTGGGCCGTAGTGGAGGGGCTTGCGTGGTCATATGAACCCGAGAGCTATGCTGGCGGTAGCGTATGCTACTGGTAGGACCTCCCATGCCAGACAGGTCAAGGGTGATGACCCAGACGAAAAGGGATACCCTGGTCCTCCAGGTTGGGGATTGGGCGTGGGGCTGCAACCCCACACCGTAAAAATAATTTGTTCCGAAACCTAACAGTCAGCCTCGGAAGGATGAGAAACAAAAGTTGACGAAAGGAGTTTGGAAATCGGATTGACAATGGCAACCTGGAATGTTAGGACAACGTTAATACCAGGGATGGAAGGAAGAAAAGGAAGACCTCGTTTCAGATGGATGGATGATGTGGTAGCAGACCTGAAAGTAATGAAGGTAAAGCAGTGGATGGAGAAGACGAAAGATAGAGAGAAATTGACACTGACTGTTGAGGATGCCAAGGCACACCCAGGGCTGTAGCGCCGAGAGGAAGGAAGGGAAGTACGAGTATATGTATAATACTGTATTATATGCGTATATAAACGTATGTACTCATATGCACATGCGCTGGATACCGCTGAAAAAAAAACTGCGTTCATGGTCTGGCAACATGCCAGACTTCACTCAAAGACACTGCAGACACTTTTAAGTTAGTTTATTGTTTGCGACATGCAAGTACTGTACAAAGAAATAGAAACCGTCTGGAATATTCTGCATGTGTCTACAGTCCCACACCGTTAGCTTAACAGCACTTTCAAGACCCAAAACCGATATCAAGGACAATGGTGAGGTGTTGCACAACTGGGGTACGGTGCAGCATAGCAGGGCACAGAACACACAGTAACCAAATTAGCTCTGGCCAGAAACTGTTGCGCAAGCAGAGGATGCGAGTTTATTACCACTTAAATAGTTGCGTTACTACTTTGCTGAGCATAAAACCTGACTTACAAACGCTTCCATTCGACAGACCAGTTCAACAATACAATCATGGTATAACGTACGGCTTGCAAACATACCGGTAAGGGTATGTTTGCCGATTTGCTCGGTGTTTATTATGTTTGAAGCTCTATAGCTATCTGAACACCCGTACGAATTACACTCTCTGAATGTGCTTACACTAACTCAACACGTGCTGAAATGACCCATAACGCCGGAGTAACTTCAGAAGTTACAGTCTCCTTCAAGTGCGCATAAATTTGAACACTGGCAAATGTCAGTACGTTCCTTTGTTTTGTGTACAACTTGAACACTTCCACGTGTTCACATACCACTAACTTTGTACATGACTTGGTCATGTACTGTATTTTCATGATTCTTTAAAATGAGTAGAGATTCTAACAACAGTGAGATACTTATATTATGCAGGCTATCGATGTCTGTACAAACTTGAATACATTCACGTGTTCGCACGTCCCTTTACGTGCAAAGTCAACTAAATGAATATCCACGATTTCGTAGACAAGTAAAGGTAAAGTGATCCCGTTACAGGCCCGGTGTGGCCCAGAGGGTGGGTAGAGGTATAGCTCTACTCTTCCATGACTGCGGCACTAGAAGGGGGTGAGTGGTCAGCAGCACGCCCCGACCGCACTTTACCCCCGGGAAAGACCCGGTACCCATTGTACAGGAGGCTGGGTGGGCCCCAGGGCTGGTCTGGGCGTGCGGAAAATCGCGTCCCCACCGGGATTCGATCCCGGACCGTCCAGCCCGTAGTCAGTCGCTATACCGACTGAGCTACCCGGCCCACTTTCG
>Ga0136643_10012209_pt1 | contig 12777 bp, 5 predicted proteins | sample TergutLab28metaG_FD_96883 | JGI IMG/M metagenome (GOLD analysis project Ga0136643, IMG submission 96883) | Labiotermes labralis P1 segment gut microbial communities from Petit-Saut dam, French Guiana - Lab288 P1 (version 3) (version 3) | ecosystem: Host-associated > Arthropoda: Insects >...
GTAAATGTACAGTACATAGGTCTCAAAGTAACGTACTATCATACATGTACATAGGTTTAAATGTAACGTACTATCGTAAATGTACATAGGTCTCAATGTAACGTACTATCCTAAATGTACATACGTCTCAATATAACGTACTATCGTACATGTACATAGGTCTCAATGTAATTTACTATCGTAAATGTACATAGGTCTCAATGTAATGTACAGGTACATGTACAGTACATAGGTCTCAATGTAACGTACTATCGTAAATGTACATAGGTCTCAATGTAACGTACATGTACAGTACATAGATCTCAATATAACGTACTATCGTACATGTACATAGGTCTCAATGTAACTTACTATCGCAAATGTACATAGGTTTCAATGTAACGTAAATGTACAGTACATAGGTCTCAATGTAACTTACTATCGTACATGTACATAGGTCTCAATGTAACTTACTATCGTAAATGTACATAGGTCTCAATGTAACGTACACGTACAGTACATAGGTCTCAATATAACGTACTATCGTACATGTACATAGGTCTCAATGTAACTTACTATCGTAAATGTACATAGGTCTCAATGTAACGTAAATGTACAGTACATAGGTCTCAATGTAACTTACTATCGTAAATGTACATAGGTCTCAATGTAACGTACATGTACAGTACATAGGTCTCAATGTAACATACTATCGTATATGTACATAGGTCTCAATGTTACGCACTATCGTACATGTACATAGGTCTCAATGTAACGTACATGTACAGTACATAGGTCTCAATGTAACGTACTATCTTACATGTACATAGGTCTCAATGTAACATACTATCGTACATGAACATAGGTCTCAAAGTAACGTACTATCGTACATGAACATAGGTCTCAATGTAACGTACTTGTACAGTACATAGGTCTCAATGTAACGTACATGTAAAATACATAGGTCTTAACGTGACGTACATATACAGTACATAGGTCTCAATTTAATGTACATGTACAGTACATAGGTCTCAATGTAACGTACATTTACAATACATAGGTCTCAATGTGACGTACATGTACAGTACATAGGTCTCAATGTAACGTACATGTACAGTACATAGGTCTCAATGTAACTTACATGTACAGTACATGGGTCTCAATGTGACGTACATTTACAATACATGGGTCTCAATCTAACGTACTCGTAATTCGTGTAAGATTTTCATAACATTTGGAATTTCTGCACACATTTTCGAAAATTTCTCAAGTATCAAATTTCATGCAAGAGCGTCTAGTGGGAGCTGAGTCTTTCCATACGGACAGACAGACATGACGTACCTAATAGTCGCTTTTCGCAATTTTGCGAACGCACCTAAAATGATCACTTTCAAAATTAAGGATTATAGTGGCCAAAACGAACAAAGAGCAATCAGCAACTTCTCCTTTTGTCACATGCAGGATAGAGACTTCTTCATCCGGCACGCGATACCATGTAATCTTTTCGAAGTTTGCGGACGTTTCGTTTCCTCTAATTTGTCGGTAAAGTCATGGCTGATCACATAACATAATACCAAATACATATCGACAAATGCAGTTATATATAATTAAGCACCAATTTATTAACATTATATTTCACTCCAGCATGTCTAAACCCTTAAAGGGTAATCTGCAAGGAGTGTAATTGATACACTCGACCAGCAAGGTCAACAAAATGAGTCACCAGTCGTAAAATTCTGAAAGGCATCTGGTGACCAATTTTTTAAATTCGCTGTTATGTTATACGAAGCACACTTCCTGCAAGAGGCTCTTTAAGTGTTGGAACATGTCGGAGCTACGTATTGAGTTAAAGCGGTAACTTAGTAATAATATGAGTGCATTTGTCGGTATTTATTAAGTGTGGAGTTACTAGTGCACAGGTATGAAGAAGACAGATTTCACCTAACGTAATATTCTATGATGCTGCACTCATAAAATCTCTCACACAGAATAAACGAAACCTCGCTTGACTTTCTGGGTGTTTATTTTATGACAGTAGAATATCTGACAAACTCTGAAGTTGCTTTAACCTTTGAAGGTCGATGTTAATGTAATATTTTTATTGTTCTGAGCTCCGCTGCTGTCAGGGAATGTTGCAGTGGATCCTGATTTTATGTGCGGTGTAGGTTCCATGATCAGTGAGACGGCAAAACAAACTTCTTGTGTACGAATATTTAGATCTTAGCTCACAGGTAACAAAACTGTCTCCACTACAGAAACCATCCATTAAGTGCTGTTTAGGGGAAAAAATCATCGTTAACTAAATCCTACGAAACAAATAAATATTTCATTCTGTAGTAAAAATGTCAAACTCGTAAATGTGAAAGCAAGAAATGACAGCGGTTTTAAACGCTTAGTCGCGGTGGCGCGCGTGTGTATGGGTGCGTGCGTGCGTGCTTGCGTGCAGTCTCCAGGGTACCGTACATTGTATTTTGACTGCAGCAAAAAAATGCAATCATCCCTACGTAACCCTTTATTACAGTTCTGAAAATCGCAACGCACATCGAAGCAAAATAAAACTGAGCATTTTTACATAAGAGTTAATCAAAATATCCCAAACATTTTCCTAAAAATTTCTACTCTCCTTCTTACCTCACTCTTATGTGGCCATGCTCTACTGTTTATTACGCATTCACATTTTATAATTAATGTAGAGGCAATGGAAACGTAATTCAGATTATTAACGTATAAATAAGTAAGTGAATAACGTGTACTTTAGTAATCCAAGTTAACAAATCTTCCTTGCCAGGATTTCCTTATTAACAATGGTAACGGCATCTTTGAATCCTAGTGTTTTCTTTGAGATAGTGTGGAGCTATGTCTCAATTTCTCCGCATGTCTACATGGTTTGGCGCTAAATTAAACACAAAAGCAAATTTTCATTGTCGCATTTTAGCTGTTTATCCGTGAAAAACGTTAGCGTACGTCGTATTTAATTGTTTTTTTTTAAATCAGCCATTTAGGATATGAGTAGTTTATTTTCTATGTCTTTACATATCTGATTAATTCAATTATTGGAAATAATTAATGAATTGAAATATGTATGTAATGTAGAATACAGGATCTGGGGGCATATGACTAGGAACACTCTATAGAAGAAATCTGAACACACAAAATATGCTAACCACATGTTCTAGGCCAGTATTTTCTTATTAGGTATTACGCAGGCGTGGGAAACTTCTGCGGTTCCCTTGGCAGAGACTTTCCTTATTGGAAACAGTAATGTTCACTTCAAGACCACTTTTGAAGGAGTGAACATTGATCATCTTTATCTCACAAAAATCTGTAAGTTTCTACATTTTTTAAGTACCATGTTACTTTCAAACCTATCCACACAAACACGACGGTGCATGAGAGTGTATTTCATATAGCTCGAATTTGACATTCAGAGGACCGTGCATCGTGATATATTCTTATAATAAAAGCCAACGAGATGCACTATTTCTTAACTATTTTTTATGAAGAACTCTACATGTTTCGGACAGATTTACTGTCCATCATCAGGAGTCTTAATACTGTATTCACAGCAATTGGTATTTGTCATACTATTTATGTTGACTGCTAGCGAGGTCAGGATGGAACTAGTTCCATCCTGACCTCGCTAGCAGACAGCCAACATAACTAGTATGACAAATACCAATTGCTGTGAATACAGTATTAAGACTCCTGATGATGGACAGTAAATCTGTCCGAAACATGTACAGTTCTTCACAAAAAAGTTAAGAAATAATGCATCTCGTAGGCTTTTATTGCAAGAATATAAGAATTATAAGAATTCATGTAGCTCATGCGAACAAATCAAAGAATTTGGCCTCATTAAATTACTCTTCAGATGTAGACATTGAACAATAAATAACAATGTTATTTCTCTGTGCTCCTTCAGGTTTGTTTCTAATAATTAAGTCTGGTAACAGTAATTTTATCAGTTTATTTCTGGAGTATAGTTGGTAACAGTTATTCTATTAATTTATTTTCTAGAACAACGCTGGTTTAAGCCTGATTATCAATTTATTCTCTAGAATAATGCCGGTAACAGCCATTTTATCAATTTATTTCTAGAAAAGCGTTGGTAACAGTTATGTTATCAATTTATTTCTAGAAAAACGTTGGTAACAGCCTTCTTATCAATTTATTTTCCGGAATAATGCCGGTAACGGCCTTTTTATCAATTTATTTCTAGAATAGCGTTGGTAATAGTTATGTTATCAATTTCTTTTCTAGAATAACGCTGTTGGCAGGAGAGTGTCAAGATGATAGTACTGCAGCCAGGTATTAGATTTTGTATAATTTATTTTTATCAAAGTATAACCAACCTAATGCTATTATTATTATTATTATTATTATTCACTCCCACCGTTACTTTTGATATGGAACGTACCGCAGCTTCTTTTATCAGGGAACTTCGGGATTCTACAAATCAACTTGCCTTATTTCCTTCTCTAGTTCATAATATTCTCACCCTACAATTTAAATTTTCTCCACAGTCTTCTTGTGTGCAGACAGGAACGAAATATGGAAAATTTCGGGGTGTGTAAAATGACTGTTAAAAATCTTCTTCTTCTTCTTCAGGCACTGAACTTTCTTTAGTGTTTGAAAGTTATGGCCTTCTCAACGACATCTTTCCATTTCCCTCGATCCTGGGCGCAGGTTATCCAATTTTAACCTTCATCTGGCAAATGTCCTGTTTGACGTTATCCTCCCATCAGTACTTGGGTCTTTCTTGTGATCTTTTGGTTAGAGGATTCCATTTAAAAACCTTCTTAACTGTTCTGGTATATGGCATTCTCTGTACGTGACCAAACCAGCTTAGTCTTTGAGCTTTAATGTAATTGACTATATTTTTATGTTTTATCAGTTTGTCTAGTTCTTCGTTAGTATTAAAAATTTCCATATTTCTTTATTTTCAAGGAAATAACGTATTTTAAAAATGTAAATACCGTAAGTTGTGATCTGTAAGGCATTAAAAACTCACAAAGGACCGACCAGTAACAGCTGTAAGGCAATAAAAACTCACAAACGGCCGACCAGTAACATTCAAATTGTGCAGTAACACGGTATCATTTGTTTTTCGGTCGTTTCAAACCGACAGGCGATAATTAAGACCTAACCTAGTCTTCAAGACTTTGACCCACTCATTCCAAAAATTGTATGTCATGTTCCTCTTCAGAATCATGACTGAAGAGTACTTCAGGTCGGACTGCAAGTTTGTTGTAAATCACAGCGGCACGATGCTGCTTCACAATCTTTGTAGGAAGTAATGCCGCTAGGGCAAATTTATCTTTAGTCACAAGAGGTTGCATTTTTGATGAACCCAGCGTGATCGTTCCAATGTGGGATCTTTCAGGAACATCTCGACAAATTAACACACAAGCTGTTGTTTCGGAAACATTTTTACGATTTTAAAAACATAGATTTGTAAACAGTTTCCATTGAAGTATTTTATTTGCACTGAATAGAACAAACAAGTTGAACGAAAATAGATTTCTTAATCAAAAAGAAAATATATACAAAATGTCGGCTTCTCCCTTTGTTTATAGCCTTTATGAATGTGCATGCGAGATGTTACAGGGTGGAAGTTATTTTTTACAAGAAAACCTGGATTTTAAACAGTATTGTGACCGGTTCGCCGATCCCAGTGGCCGCGCGGTCTAATGCGTGGGTCTGCAGCCGTTTGCGTGCCGGGGTTGTGGTTCGAATCCCCCCGGGGCATGTATGTCTGTCTGTTGTGAATGTTGTGTGTTGTTAGGTAGAAGACTCTGCGTCGGGCCAGTAACTCGTCCAGAGCAGTCATACCGAGTGGCGTGTCTGAGTGTGATCATGAAGCCTCAGAAATGAGGAGGGTCTGGTCCACTAGGGGCTGTTGCTCCAAGAAAAAAAATCACCAGTTCACGGTACGTTAGCGTGTATTCAGTAACTACCTGCAGACATACACGTGAACCGCTTATGCGTTCCATTTTCCGTGCATATTTCTTATGACGCAATTGATACACTTGTACGTTATGATTTGACTTGGCGTTCTTGCGACCTCTCTTTTATGCGAGTTTTCTTCTCCCCCAATTCCTTTACTCAATGAAGCAGAAGAGTTGTCGCGAATTACTTCATTCATGTTGCTAACTGTCCAGAGAAAACCCACCATCTTGAAGCTTCTTGTAATTGCGTTATTATATGCTACCTACTATTACTGTGGGTCCGGTAACTCAGTCGGTATAGCGACTGACTATGGGCTGGACGGTCCGGGATCGAATCCCGGTGGGGACGAGAGTTTTCGCCTGTCCAGACCGGCCCTGGGGCCCACCCAGCCTCCTGTAAAATGGTTACCAGGTCTTTCCCGGGGGTAAAGTGCGGCCGGGGCGTGCTGCTGACCACTCACCCCCTTCTAGTGCCGCGGTCATGGAAGACTAGAGCTATACCTCTGGGTCACACCGGGCCTGCAACGGGATCACTTTACCTTTTTTACCTTTACCTAATATTGTTGCATCTTCATATTTCATTCACCCACAATGAAGGTAGCAAGAGACAGCGACGTTAAATAAGACTTCTTTTTCTCGAACCAATGTTTGCATCGGAAAAGCAAACAAATAGAAAACAAATTGGAATGAGAACGAAAGAAACTAAGCACAGAGAGGAAATAAATAGCTGTATGAAAACAGTATCAGAAAAAACATTTTTTAAAAATATATAACGTTGTAAAGGCGGCAGGGGTGGGGAATGAAGCCAAGCCCTTGAACTTAAACTCGCATGTCAAGCAACTCAGCACCGTAAAAACACTAGAACTGTGTCGACATCGGTCGATTATGTTATGGAGCTAGAGAATTTTAACGACGACAATGATGATGATGATGATGATGATAGTGATGGTGGTGATAGTGGTGATGGTGGCGCAACACTAGTTCACACGGTGACCCTTCTGACATACGCGAAACCTGCACGACTGTAGTCGCGGCCGGGTGGAATTTTTCGTGGTTTTACTCAATCCTTTCAGGTTATTAAATAAATAGTGCCTTAAAATAGGCCACGATCGTTTACTTTCACTTCTGTAATTCACCCTTCTTTAGTCATTCAGCCATTCGACAACATGTAGGCTGAGCTACTTATAGCGGCTTCAAACAAATCACTAATAATAATAATAATAATAATAATATGTTTAATTGTAGGTGTGGTGCTTATTTCACTTCTATTGGCATGCAGTGGTGAAGGAACAGAAAAAAACTTGTCATCTCCGATTCCGATGGAAGAGGAAATTGATTACACTAAAGGAATCCAGTCCGGTATCGTGTTCAAAGACCGGGGAAAAGTTCTGATAACAGGAGAGAGCTGGACAGTTGCTAAAGAATTTAATGTTACTCAAGTTACACTGCTAGTCCAGGAAGCAAGACGTCTGTTTCCAGACATCAGAAAAAAACTGAGGAATGCAAGAAGTAATGGAAGCAAAGCTTTGGACTTAAGAGTCTTTCATGATGCTGTCATAAAGGAAATTGACATAGTTGAGCCAATTGTAAGCAAAATAGAAAACAAGATAAAAATATTTGAAAACATGCTTCCGAAAGCAGAGACGGGCTCATCAAACGACTTGAGTAGGAGGAAAAGGTGGTTAAAAACTATAGTGACCGGCATCTTGAGAGGCATTGGCAGTGCTCTAGGAGGGGCATTGTTTAAGCCGCTCTTCGGTTCGGATAACAGCAAACAAGTGACAGAACTGAATGAAAAGTATGAGAAAATTCGAGAATTTCAGTTCCTTATGGCTCAGCACCTCGCTCAACAAGCATTTAATGTGAAGGACTTAGAAGAAACGGTCGCTGTAAATACAGAAGATATCAAAAAGCTGGAAGGGGAACTGGATAAGCATTTCACAATAATACACGACTTAGAAACTAAAACGCAAGAAAACAGGCAGGGGATTAAGTTCGTTTATGAAGCCCTAAGTAAGGCCATAGGAACATTGTGGGATTCTCACACACGACTTGAGCAAAAGCTAAATTTTGTTGTGAATATAACATCCATAATGAGAATGATGGAAATCAGGTTACTGAGTATGGACACAGATCTCACTGGTTTGCTCGAGGCTCTAGACACGACGTCTACTGGAAGATTAAGTCCGAACCTTATTTCACCAAGTCAACTCGTTGAAATTCTCAGAGACATTTCAAGGAAGCTTCCTCGTGGCGTGTATCCTCTCACCCTTATTGAAGAAGATGCAGTTTATGAATACTATACCCATGCTTCGGTTCAGGCTATAGCCATTCCAAGTGCAATAAGAGTTTTCGTGAAACTACCGCTGAAGTCTTCCAATCGACTTTTCCATCTGTTTGAACCTTATTCTCTGCCGTTTTATCACGAGAAAGCAGGGGTGTTCTTAGAAATAGCCAAACCATCAGAGTACATATTGGTTTCACAAGATATGCAGAAGGTTGCAGAGATACCGACAAGAATTCTGAATGAATGCAAAAAGAAAGGAGATTTGTATTTGTGTACACCGACATTTCCGCTCTATGAAGGCACAAAGTGTTCCCTAAGCCTCATTAAAGGTGATGAAGAAGAAATAATACAGTCATGTGAAAGAAAAGTCGTTGTGCCAAATTTCCAATCCAGATGGATTCGTACGGACGGTGGATGGATCTACAGTGTGTCTCGTAAAACGCGGCTGACAAGAATGCGAGAAGGGCAGCCGCCCCAGGTGCTCCGTATAAGCGGAACTGGTGTTCTTGAGGACATTCCTCATGCCTACACTTACTCAAATGACGGGACCGTACTCTTTCCAAATGATAACCTGGGTGAAAAATCAGGAAATGTATCATTAGTTGAAGACGTTCTAGTCCCTTCAGTGCCAGACCTGTTACTTCTCAACGAAAGCGCTCGTATGCGACAGGAAGAACTCTTCGAGCTTATTACCAACTTAAGCAAATCTAACTTCGACATGGAGAAGGTGAACCTGGAGCATCTTCTATCGCATGTCAAAGCGCAGGCACTGACATTGGAGCGGAAAGACATAACCGGCCATTTTGCCATACCAATGCTCGCCATTGCGGTTATCGTCAACTATGCGGTTCTTGCATTTATGTGTTGGAACAATACTAAGAAGAATATTCTTACTCCGAAACATAACTTAGCTGGAGCTGAAAGGACCCCTATCTAGATCAGAGGACTTCGGACGGATACACGAAACCTGGATTCACGTTATTTTCTGAGTTCCATAATTCAGGGGATGAATTATTACAGGAGATTTTGATGTTTTGCTGACCGTGCACCTAAGTATAATCTTAGCAGTTGACCAACTTAATGCACAAACTTTTTTTTTATAATAAGTTTATTGTATTCCTCTACATGTTTCGAGCATTGTTGTGCTCATCATCAGGAGGTCAAATTGTATTATACAGAATCTGGTATTGTTAAACTCTGTTGGTGGCCGTACGGTGCGCCTGCACACCGGATGGCCACCTACAGAGTGTAACAATACCAGATTCTGTATAATAAAATTTGACCTCCTGATGATGAGCACAACAATGCTCGAAACATGTAGAGGAATATAATAAACTTATTATAAAACAAGAATTTGTGCATTAAGTAGGTCAATTGCTAAGATGATTTTACAGGAGAGTTCTTGTAGTGTTTAAGTTTCATAACAACTCGTTCTCCTGAGTAATTTTGTAAATTGTTAGGTGTCATGAAAACTAATCGAATTTTTAAAATATTGATATTCAAGTGCATTTGAACTAGGCGGCTCCTTAAAGTGTCCTCCAGTGTCATGTCTGAACATTGCCATTTTTCTCGTTATAAATTTTACATGACGATCGCCTTTTAATGAGATAAGCATCAGCCCTGTGGAACAATGTGACTTTCTTTATTTGCTTTAATTAGTATTCTATATCATCTTGTAGATTAACAAGTAGCATTCACAACAATTCCATTAACTCCGAATAACAACAATAATTGTAAGAATTTCTCTGTGAATGTATTTTACAAGTCTGTAAACTTGAGAATTGAAATTATTGTAAGAGACTAACTGCAAAATATGTATCTTCCTTACAACGAAGAAATCTAAGAATCAAAGGACGTTTATACCCTTTTGACTGTGTATTAATTTTGCCGAATTTATTGACCCTTCGGATAACGACTGTTGGTGGACATGTAGCAGTCGCTAAGGAAACGCAATATTTGTCAAACAGCTTATTCTCAGAGACTAAGAAGTACTCTAAAACAGTTTTCGTAAGAATTCTAGTTACTTGCAGAAACAGTTTTTAAGCGAGTCTTCAGACATTTGATTGAAACTACTCGTTCATACATGTTTTGGTTTATACAAGGAAATTCACAGTTTCAAGCGTGAGGTACATTATACCAGGAGTTTTTCAACCGGCTTGTTGAACTGCAAGAAACAAGCAGATCGCTAGTTACAGCAAGGCTACACTTCCAATCAGGGGCGGCTCGTCTATAAGGAATGCAGTGTTGCAGCATCCCACCTCCCGCCACTCCCCCTCCCAGGAAATTATTGAAAAATTAAATATCTGAATAAAGGGTTTCGTTATGAACACGAACTGTAATTAAGATAATGTGAATTAAAATGTTTCCACATCAAATATTCGCGAAGGACCACAAGTGCTTTAGAGAGGACAGGGCGGTGAGTGCCCCATCCAGCCCCTCCGCGCCGACTTCAGCACATGTATGTCGAGTGGTGGAGAGACTCATCGAGCTAAGCGTCTTGATGGGCTGCAGCATGGATCATGGTTAAGGTAAGCCGGGTGCAGTCAGTGTAGCCTGAGTGCAGCCCAGATACCGCTTCAAGGATGACTTCGTATTATCTGTTGACACTTCCTAACGTTTCAAATACAGCAGAACTCCACTAATCCAAAAGCTAATTATCCGGATCAAATTAGTCTTTCGGATAAACGTGTCGAGATTTAAAAAAAAACTACCTTGCCTGGAAATTACCAGTTGTTGGATAAAGTACAGTACAGTGTTTTGGCTTCTAGAACTTCAAATCAGGCGTGGTCGAAAGGTTCAGACACAGATGCATACTGTAAATAGTAACAGCCGAACTTCAAACTGCCAATGTAGCCTATTTTCAAAGAAAAATTCAATAATCCGGGGTTTCTGCATATCCGGTTGGCTAGCTGTCCCAATTATCCGGATAAGTGGAGTTCTACTCTACTGACATTTTGGTAACCATTTTATCTAGCTGTTTTCAAATCCATGTTTGCGAATGTTTCGATGCTAGTAGTTGCAATATTGAGATAGATATGAACAAGAACATTGTGACGTATTTACAGGGCATCGATTTTTCGATATTAACTCTCGCCCAGCAAACAGAGGTAAAGAATTCAGGTTCCACAAGACCTGGCTAATTATTTCTCGGTTATCATCAACCAGAATACAAACTACGTGAGAACATTTAACCCTGCTGTATACGCCAAACATAAGCATTTGAGTCGCTGCACTGAAAGAAGTGTAAGCTCTTCTGGTTATTAGCATAATAACGCTAGCCCCAGCCCTACCATAAGAATGTACCACGAACCGCCATTATTGTAATTCCTTAAGAGTCTACAGGCTAAAATTATTTTGTCACCTGACAACTACGTTCTATTTCGTGTTCTTCCTGAATTTAATTTATTTGGTTCGAAGGTAGAAACTATGGTCCTGTTTTACTTAAACGTTCCCATTATTATTTTCATGCCGTATTTCAGGAAATGAAGAATACTGAGAATTCTGAAGTGGCTTTACTATTTAAGGTATATCGTTGCTAAATTCGGCGTGACATCGTACTGTAAACACAAGCCGGCCTCGGAATATTTTAAAGTTCTATATTCTGCTTCCACGTTAACAGCTACTTATTAGTACACCTTTATACCGGGTTGTGGTTTAGTTAGGCTTTCTGCAGTACCTGTTTTGTACATTTTCCTTTTTGACTAATTTTGACCTAATATTAACTAATCGAGTTTCCATTTAAAAATAATTATGTGATATTTCATGTGTTTCTTTTAGGAGATTTTATTCTCTTTGACCAAGGTTCTGTTTCGGCAGATTTTAAAGTTGTAGGCCACTTAATATTGATTTATTTATGTACAGGCTCCTCTCTGCCGGAATAGCGTAGTCGGTATAGCGACTTGCTACCTGGACGGTACGGGGATCGAAACCCGGTAGGGGCGAGATTATCCGCAATCGTCCAAAGCGGCTCTGGGGCCCACCCAGCCTCCTATAGAATGGGTGCCGGGTCTTTCCCGGAGGTAACGCGGTAGGGGCGTGGCGTTGATAATCTAGAGCCAAGGTTAAAGAAAGAGTGTAGCTATACCTCTACATCGCCTCTGGGTCTTCGTGGCCTGTTCCAGGGTGAAATTTACTTTACTTTACATTTTACAGGTTCACCTCTAACACCGTACTACATCCGGTTTGCTCTTTTTACTGGATCTACTGCTGCATCCCATCCAATTGTGTCTTTCTTTAGCAAAAGTGTCGTTGTAATACGCCGATTAATTCAGGGCTTATTGAGGCAGGTTTTATGGCAGTTTGATACCGAATAAAAGTTCCCTTTCAAACAGGGTTTATTGTGATGTAACAAACATGCATCCAAAAAAGCGGGGACTGTCCTGCTGCAGACCCTCCCAAATCGAAACTTAAAAACGCACGTTTTGTAGACACATATACGAGTATACAGGGTGTCCCAGGAGGAATGTGCCAGACTTCGGGAAGGTGTTCCTTATGTTAAAGTATACCGATATAACCCAAAACACCTATGTCCAAAGTTGAACGGTTACGGAGATAATGGCCAGA
>Ga0136643_10012210_pt1 | contig 12777 bp, 8 predicted proteins | sample TergutLab28metaG_FD_96883 | JGI IMG/M metagenome (GOLD analysis project Ga0136643, IMG submission 96883) | Labiotermes labralis P1 segment gut microbial communities from Petit-Saut dam, French Guiana - Lab288 P1 (version 3) (version 3) | ecosystem: Host-associated > Arthropoda: Insects >...
CCTACACAACACAACAAGTACTCGCTAGCTCCTGAAGATGGACGTATTAACGTCTGAAACATGTTGAGCAATATATAATAAAGCAAGTGTCATCTAGTTGGTCAACCTTTATTCAAATACAGTCTATGACGTTAGCACAACGACGAAATCGCCTAACGACGCTTTTCTCGGAACGTATTCCCGTCGTTAAGTGACGCATATTTCTATATAGACCACCCAGAAGGGCTACCAACGCACCGGAAGACTCATTTCCCTAGTTAGAAGTAAGATTTATTATCCAAGCTTTTCACTTTATCTTCACAAATGGAAGAAAATGCCCTCTTAAACTGCTAGTTCCTGAAGATGCAGCGCGTTTCTCCAACAGTCGGAACTACATTCACTGTGGCATAATATCCCACAACTTGAATGTTTATCAACGCTGCTACGAGATAATTAAAAGTAGCAAGTTCAAAAAAAATTAAAACACAATAAGAAATGCATGCAAAAAGGTAGGAAGATAAAGACGTGAAATTTAGTACATCACTAAACGATGCAACCACACGACAAAGGAAGGAGGAGATCAAAATTTCTTAAGACTGTTGTTGTTAAATTGCAAACCGCAGAAATGAATCATTCTCTTAGTAGTGTGCCACATTTTCAGCGGTTCTACAATTTTGAACTTCGGGTCTAGCACAAATTTGGTCTTTCGAGTTATTTACGTTTGGGTTAAGGTTAAGATTTGCACTTAAGCGTCGCAGCCACAGCCGTCTTCTACGTCACTGGATCTCCATTCAGTAGTGAGGCACTGAGGTTTAATCTAAGTCAAGGTTAAGAAAGATATTTTTACCTTCACTCTGGCTTCCAAAGATGAATATACCCGGTTTATTTTAATATTTGACCTTTGCACAATATGAGTTTACGATGTCTGAACACACAGAGTGTTACACCCTGCAGATGTGGGGGATAAGGCAATAAGCTCCGCCTACAATTTATTCGAAACATGAAAGTGTTTGTAACTCACGGTTACAAGAAAGAATGTCCTGTGAACTTTGCTGAGGCATACGCGGTAAGATTTCAGTTACTGCCTGACTATGACAACACTCACAGAGTTTTTGGTTGCCCCTGTTTTTAAATAAACTGATGTGCAAGAGTGAAGGTAAAACTCCATGCATTGTTAACCACAGTACTAAATGTAGGTGCATAATTAGATTCACGCCTCGGACGCTTGATCTGCGAACAAAGCACGCCTGGTATCCACTGGAGACAAATGTTGGTCTAGGCGCTGTGGGAGAAAAAATTCTCGTCCCCATCTGGCAATAAAACATTGATTCCTCGGTCGTCCAGCCCGGTGTCTAATTAATAAACAGAGCAGCGGTTATACGTGCGAAAATGGTAAGTCGAAAAATATTCAAATATTCAACACAATGAATCCCGGCTTAGTACGTATTAGTCTTATTCGTTTTTGTAGTGCCGAAATTATGCTACTTAATGGCACTAATTCAACTTAAATATTATATAGAGTCGACTATGATGGGGAGAGAATCATGAGTATAGAATGTGTGACGATGCCATTCTACAGTAGCTGTAACATGTTGGAGAGTATTAATTTTGATGTTTGTGTAACCATGCATCATTGATACAATAATATAAGCAGCCAACTAGATGCAACAATAATACTTTTACTAACAATTTCAATCATCTCAACATGTTTCGGACGATAATTTCGCCCATCTTCAGGAGCACTAGACTGTGTTTACAGCTTGTGGCATAAAGCACCGACGATGCTGCCTGCAAGCAGTTTAAGAGGGCCTTTTCTTCCATTTGTGAAGATAAAGTGAAAAGCTTGGATAATAAATCTGACTTCTAACTGTAAACACAGTCTAGTGTTCCTGAGGATGGGCGAAATTATGGCCCGAAAGATGTTGAGATGATTGAAATTGTTAATAAAAGCATTATTGTTGCATCTAGTTGGCTGTTTACATTATTGTATATGAGAGTATTACTTTAATATTTAGGAGGAGACAGAAGTAAACCTTGAAATTTCTGTCCAGTCGTAGTGTACACCGGACTGGATAAGAATCAAGAATCTAACAAACAAAGGTAGAATCTTTGCAGTTAGGTCTCACACCAGTGCCCGACGATATCAGTGAAATCAAGCTGCCAACTAATCTTAGTTTCTACCAGACAAATGTTCGTATGACAACGTGAAAACAATTTGGCACAACTTTCGTGCCCGCAGAGTTTCGGTGTCCGATTGGTCTAATCTCTTGAAGTACCTTCTGTACTATGTGTACAGGGCCATTTATTTCGACATTAAATACTTCTGCATTTTACGTACAGAGTGTGTTTATGTGTTTCGTATTAATTTTGTAAAAAAAAATTATTATTTCCGAAAGCAGCATTAATTTGTTTGTCTTTATGATGGAGTCTGATTTTGCTCTGTCTTAGAAACAAACTGTATAGTCTGAAGTTCTATATATCTAGACCAATTATAACTGAATATCAGCTTTTCATCCAATAATGAATTCAGGCAACAAACTAATACGTAGCTTCGAAACTCCAAAAATGTTAACTTCAATAAATCTCACTATCTAAAATTATGACACCCCAAGAAAGGGTACAAGAATACATTTGGTTCTGTGAAGTAACTTTTTCTCCAAAAACGCATAATTGCTAAATTTAATTCCAACTTTTAAATGTACTTATTGTCTTGTTACTGATTTAGTGGATTTATAAGAAGCACATACATTAACATGTTATATAGTCGTTATTTTTTAATGTTTTGAAACCTGCATTGAGAATAGTTGGTTTTCCTTTACATAGACTGTAATATAGATATAGGTTATGTGTATTTATTTATATTTAATTTTCTGCATTTACAAATATTTTTCTGAGAAGGGGGCTGTAGGTTTCATCGGATTCTCAAAGGGGTCCGAGGAACAAAAAATGTACGAACCTCTGCTGAAGACACATCATTCCAACAGCTTGTTGTACTACATAATTGTAACTGTTATTTTACAGAGAAATTTGCTTATATCTTTATTTGGTGAACTAATAGGCATGGAGCAGATCCCAGCGGTCGCGCGGTCTAAGGAGTGGTTCTGTGGCCGCTCGCTTACCGGGACTATGGGTTCGAATCAAGCCCAGAGCATGGCGCTCTTCCTCTCTCTCTCTCTCTCTCTTGTGAGCGTAGCGTGTTGTCGGGTACAGGTCTCTACATCGGGCTTATCACTCGTCCAGTGGAGTCCTACCGAGTTTGGTGTGCCTAACTTAGCGTGGTCGTGAAGCTTGGATAATGAGGAGACCCTGACGCCCTAGGGGTAGTTGCGTCATTCGGGGTGGGGGTGGGGGTTGGGAATGTAGTAACAGAACAATTTAAATAATGAATGTATTAACCAATGAATAAATAACAAGCCCTACTGACAACGATACAGGTAATGGTAAAGTTGTCAGTCTACGTAATTAAACACCAGAGTAGTATGGCTTATGTAGGAGTGGAAGTACTGCTCCATATATTCTTAAACCTTGGCTCTAGTTGGAGGTGAGTGTTACCTTAAAGCCCCGAAGGCTTTACCTGCAAGGAGAAAACTCCGTATACCCATTTTATAAGAGGGTGTGTTGTATGATTCAGAGCCGGGAGTCGAATCTCGGTAATCCATTCTGTAGACTAGCCGTTGTCAAGTCCGCACTTTCTATTTGTAACGGAATATTCACAAACACAACACACTCACGTGCTTCGCGCTCAAATAGCATTTCAGAAGCTACTGATTTTGTGTTAGGTCTGAGTCAATGAAATTATAGATAATCATTAAGTTATTTAAGCTTCGGTTTACCCAAACCCAACATTGCCTAAAATCTTCCAAAATACATGAGAATTTCTTATTAATTCCGCTATTCTTACTCAGTTCTTCTGTTCTTTAGAAGCTGCAGGAAGAAAGAGCGCGCCATGCCTACAATTAAGTGTTAAATTTTTCCTAGTGTCTGCGTATTATCATTAGAGGGGGAGGCTTCTGTAATAAACATGCCAAATTACGTACATGTCAATTGCCAAGAAATATTCACCTGCTTCGCACGTCTGGGGAGTCGAATTATCATGAGACGCCTAGGCTTCTGTACTATTAAAGTAAGATTTATAAGATTTTAATGGAAAATTTTCAGTTAATTAAACCGATAAGTATGAACATATGTGAATGATTTATTATGTACAAAATATGGACATAACCAGCGGATGCACAGTAATAAAATATGGGAGATTTGAGGGTCTCACAACGATGCTGTAGACAAGTTAAGTCTTCGAGAATTTTATATTGTGTCCACTGGTATAGTTACGGACTGAGAAGTTTCCAGTCGACCTTCGCAACGGTTTACGCCGAGGAAAACCAGCGTACTTCATTTGTGACCAGTAACTTGCCATCGGAGCTGTGAAAGTGAACTGCATTTTCTTGAGAAAGGGACAGTGTCGGACACTAAGGGACAGTAAGGGTCAGTGATTACTTACCGAAAGATCGTAAAGTTTTCATACTTACAACCAGTTAGTCCTAGAAGTGAGGACTTCTTGACCCCGAATTTCAAATTCCGAATAACCTTCGAAGCTTTGATAACTATTTAGCGGTCCACAATGCCAAAAATTCCAGTTAACATGGCGCAACATCAGAGGAGACTTGAATCTTCATAATAAAATTTCTTTGCAGTGGTTTCAAAGTAGAGTTTTGATACCAAATCCCGTACTAATTCATGGATTGCCTTCAGATATAAAAACTGAAATTGACAAGAAAGAGTGGCTATTGAACTTGCGCAGCGAGTCTATAGAAGGTAAACTCTCTCTTCCTATACGTCTTCAATTAAGACATATATTTAAATTGGTTTTCATTACGAAGTGAATATTATAAACCTGTAATTTCCTGGCTTTTGAATAAAACTTATAATATACGTAATAATTATACTGCAGTTAAGATATTTCGTGCTTAAATTTGTCGATTATGAGAAAGATAATTTTGATATCCTACAATATAGGAATCAGCTTTCTCAAAAAAAAAGGTAAACACTTTGTTACTAAGAAATCTTGCCCGCAATTAAGGCAATTTTCAACCCCTTTTTGCACCCGTGGGTATAGAACTTTAATATTAACAGATCAAGACGTAAAAAATAGATTTTCAAAAATAAAATACGTGCAGTGAACAATGCCAGATGTTTTCAAAGAAGCCAGCATGTGATTCTTTATCTTATTAAAAAAGTGTTAGCTCTACTTTTTATCTTGCTGCAAACTAACTTGTACCTTAAAGAAAGTACCTGAAATATTCGTTTCAAACTTGGGAAAATACATTTTATACCACAAGAGCTTAGTTGTGTAAGCGCATAATGCGAATGAGAATCACCACGAGACACAGTTAACTGCAAAATGCAACTGCGAATTATTTACGTACAGTTCAGTTACATAACTGCAGAAGACAAATGAAAATAAACAATATTATATATTGGAAGAACCCTGAAGTGCATTTTACTTTACAGTCTGTACCAATGCCATGCGGATTTATGATTTGAACAGAGAAATAGCACTAAGTGTTTCCCAGAAAATTCAACCAGAAAACATGGTAAAAATGTCACTCATAGCATATCATATTAGGTTATAAATAATAATTTTGCTACAAATCCTTGCACATCTTCCACACTTCATAAATAAATTTAAAATATGCATTTTTATAAAACGTTTATCTTAATCGAGCGACTTGTGATAATCAGAACTTATGGAAGGGTACAAAAATGAATATTACTTAACAATTTCTGTTTGAGAAAAATTATGGACAGACACCACGCAGCAGATAGAGATTGCTTAATAATGAGAATGGTCTTTTTGTTCTACAGAATGGATTACAGCGACCAGAGTGGAATCCGGCAGACAGTTTGTCAGTGGGGATTGGAGATCTAGGAGTGAATTGCGTAAATTCATACAGGAAATATCAAGGTTTTCGGCACGGAGACCAGCGAATTTTCTACATGCTGGACAGAGGAGTAAAGGTGTTTGGACTTCCGGTATGAAATTTTCTTGTTCAAATTGTCCAGATGGTTTATATGACCAACCTAGCTTTCTGCATAATTGGCACCAACGACGCTTTCTCAGGAGCCAAAGCGACAAGGCCCAGAAGCTGACTACTCACGCCCAGTAGTACCGCGATGAAGAGCGTGTGGAGCTGTGGCTGCATGCTCACATGCGGCTTCCTCACATGTACAGCAACGAACTTGGCACCTCCACGTGCCTGACAAATTTACCCTACATGCAAATTCTCCCCGTGCTGATTGACCACCATAATGTTACAAGTGTGTAGAGGTGGGTTATAGCTGCACCGGTAGTCATCAGTTGTACGCCTCAGCCGATATAGACCTGGGGCAAGTGACCCCATTACGCAATGAATAGGAGACTGAGCAAGCTTCAGAGGTGGTCTGGACACTGGGGAGAGAAAAAAAAGTCTCCCAACACCGCAGCAGATAAAGGCGCGAATCCTCACTCACCCAGTTCGTAACACAGTCACTATAAGCACATATGTGGTTTATTTCACATTCTTAGTTTCTTAAATATGGAGGACGTCAGTAACGCAGTCCTCGGGGTATAACCTGTAGGATGAAGTGCGCCAATCTAAAATCAAATGCTGCAGGTAATAAACAAAATAAATAGAGATTGTATTTCCAGTTATGTTTCACATTAACAGTGCTATCACGTCACAAAAAAAATTCATTTCATGGTAACATTATCGGACTTATGAATCATAATCTTATAATTTGTGCAGTGAAAAGTCTAAGAACAATAAAAAATATTTATTTATAAATTCGCATGTTCCTTTTAGTACTGGAAATTAAACTAATATTTCTACGAAGTCTGCTCAGGTACTTATCCAATTTACTTAAAATTTGTGTATAGAATTGTTACACCGCTGCAGTACAGAAGACTGTACGCTATACCGAAGAATAATGGAACAATTAGCAAATAACCAGGAAAGATGTAGAAACTACCTAACATTAACTACTTAAGGGTCATAACATGGCTCGCATGATTAGTTGCCGGTTTCGGTCCCGACCCTCTCCATGTAGGATTTATGGTTCATGAAGTGGCATTGAAAAAGGGGCCCCCCCCCCCCCGAATACATCCGCTTTCCCCAGTCACGATCATTCTGCCAATTCTCCATACTCAGATTTCATGCGTCTCTAACCAAGTTGTACAATCTTAGCAACTGACGGCGCGTTCAAAAATGAAACAAAACCTCTCTCCTCCATTTTGGATACTATTCCGAAATTGGTTGGTGGAGCTGAGGCAAATTACGAAGAAAAATCTCAAGATTGTCCATTTTCAGGCTGATATTTGAAGCAGGGACTTGCGGAAAGTGAAGTAACAGTGCCACCTACTGAAAGGCAAAGTGTGGTGTTTTGTATGCTGGCAGCGCTATTAGGGATTACGGGGCCTTTCATGGATGCCATTTCTGGTTGAAGCACGAAACATTGCTCTTGACCTAAATAAATTACTAACGTACAAATTCCTGTAGTTAACAATAAGATATTTAACTAAGGATCGAAGATACCCAAGTACGTCACCACTTCATTTTCCTTTTGGTGAAAGAAAAGAATACTTAAAAGTCAGGAGTCAATATAAACGTACTGCATTTTTGTCTATCTGTAAGAAGCTATACGCCAATGCGGTCTAAGGAGGGTCGCCAATAAAGTTTAAATTCGATCGTTAAATATCCTTACTCTCATGGGATAAAAGTAATTAAAATTCACTTTTATTACGTTTCTCCCGGTTTCATATAAATTAAATGCTTTATACTGTTGCTGAAAGGAGCTTTGACGAAATCAATAGCCCACCGTAATCTTTCGTATGAAAAAATAAGTTACATAAACTTTGTAGAATATTCATAAAACAGAAAGTAGGAAACATAGTTCTTCAGCAAGCCTTAGTAGCTACCATATTTACAGAACGTTCAGTTTATCTTTAAAACGCACAATGCATAACTCACAGCTATAGCTATAAATCTATCTCTTTCTTTTTCCTCAGAAGTGATCAGACCCCAACAAACCAATCTGTCATTATTACTTTAAAGCTATAGCTGAATTCTAAACCTATGTTATTTGTGAGGGAAGATGTTTGTTGTGTTGCACTGTGCAAAGATAAAATACAGCGAATTGACGGAAATACAATTTCAAGTTTTAAGAATGGAGATGCAAAGCATGCAGGGTCTGTCATTAAACCGTTCATAAACGGAACAGTGGGAAGAAAAATTTGTTTGTAGCAAATGGTTAGGTTAGGTTTGGTTAGGTTAGGTATGAACGTGAGAGTAGTCTGTAGGGAAGAAACTCTAAAAATACGAAGGAAAGAATACTGAAAAACACTAGCCTACAACTCTAAGCATAAGGGAAAATAAAATCATGGAAGTACAGCACTTCTTGGAGGCTGCTGGGTAATACAATAAGACCCTGAGATAGCAGAGGAAACTCTAAAGGCAAGGTAATAATATTGCGCAGGAGATGTGTAGCAAGATGCGACGGCAGAACAGGTAATGCGTGTTCTGCAAGAACCTAGCGCCACACGGGTACAGATTCGTGTGAAAAAATGAAGCCTAGACAAATATATTGCCTGGTTTCTCCTCTCACAGAAAAACAATAGCAGTACTTCTGAATTTTGCTTGTAAATGCATTGGCAGGACTTATTTCCAAGAAACAGGAGAACATTAAATTTTATAACGAATAAGTCACTATTGCCATAAACATAAACAAATTTTCCCAACTTAATTCACATAATCTGACACTTGATAGAATATATACAGTGTGTCCCACTCGCTACCGAACACGGCATTTCTTTAATAATTCTAACACCAATGAAGATATTACAACGAAATTTTAACAGGAGTACGTTCGTTGTGTGAGAAATGAAGAGGAATGTGTCTGTAGTGTGTGTCTGTAGTGCGCCTAATTGTTGCGACACGGAGCAGCGGTCCGCCAGCCAGCCAGCCTGTTTCCTGCCTGACGCACCTCTCTGTTGATCTCTCTGTCTTTTGGCTAAGGGTGCCTGATTATTTCTTATGGGGATATCCGAAAGGGAGAGTTTACCAAAACAAACCGCGAACCATAGACGCCTTGAAAGCAAACATCACCGAAGAAATTTAGGCAGTGACAGCGGACGTACTGGCAAGGACTTTCCAAAATATGGCGCGCCGGGTTCAATCCTGTCTGGACGCAAATGTTGGTCACTTCCATCATATGTTATGATGTCGTCACATTTCTTGCACAATGAGGTAAGTCCGCCTCAAATTTCGTTGCAATATCCTCATTAGTGGTAAAATTATTAAAGAAATGTCGGGTTCGGTAGCGAGTGGGACACCCTGTATATGTGACACATAAGCCGTGTGTTCAGAATGTACAAATGCAAGACCACTTAAGTTCGTATAAACCACTTGTCGGTTTCTCATGTTGTGTTCTACTAGTAATTTATCGTGACTGGATATACAACTGATTGTATCTTCCAACAAGGTGCAATAAATTTAACTTTGCAGTTACAGAAAAGTCGCCAGTAAGAAACTGCAGCTTCGCTCTGTCCTTTTCTTTTTTCGTTTTCCGTCTGTTTTTCTCGAATGGAATGGAGTGAGGTTTTGGTAAAATCCGGATAATTACGTCACGTTGATAAGTCACCTGCTTCGTCGAGCGACGACAGCTTAAGGGCACTTCAAAGGAAATCAATTATGTACTTTGACGGATCAACTGATTTACCGCTCGAATGACTAGCGACGTTCCTTGAAAAAAGTAGTGTTTGCCAATCCCAGAGTACAGGACAGTATATAGCGCTGTCAACGTAACAGATTACTTCGTTCTTTTATAAAACCAAACTGCTTGAGCATTCTGCTTATTGCTTGATTATTGTTGGTTTGCTTGTTTTCAAATTAGTTTTCGTGTTTTCAGCACTTTAAGGGGATGATTTTCAATGAACATTCTGAGTTACTGTGGAGTGTTTATTGTACAAATAATTGTCGTAGGCGACAGTGATTAAGTGACGATACAAGCGCATAATGCATTGTATTGTATACCGTCAGCACACAACAACATTAGTACAGTAATATAATGTATGCAGTAGGTTACAGTATGGCATTGTCGGTAGCCATGTAACCGCAGTGTAACCTATTGCATACATTATATTACTATACTGATGTTGTTGTGTGCTGACGGTATATCGTATATTATACAATTGTTATTGCACAATTGGATGGCTTCTGTCAAAAAAAAAGATGAAACAAGTTTATCTTCCTAAAAGATAGTGATTTCTTCAAGAACGAAGTTGTGTTTATGTTTATGTTTAGGTGTGGAGAATATTTAAATTAATTTTAATCCTTCAAAATATTTTAGTTGTTGGAAGTTAAGAAATATAAAAGCAAATTTCACAATATTATCTTCGGGTTTTGAATTTCATTTATTATTAATAATTCATATTTTAAACATCACATCAAATATATGTATATATATAATATATGTATATATGTATTAGGCATTAAGAGTGGCTAACATTGTCATCAAGCACTGTGGCAGCATATCAAAATACCACGAAATATTATTCAAGGTAAAGAAACGCACTGATAATGTCATCAACAAATGTGTATGAAACAAAGAAGCGCGCAAAGTTTTATCTCTTTGGTCTTTCTAAAATAAAGTGTGCTAACAGCTGAAATTGTTAAGGCGAATCGCTGGAGGAAATCTTTCGACAGCACGTAGTGTTAGGTTAAACGTCGAAAATTTCCTGAGGTCTATAAGACATGCTCAATGAACAACTACCGTTTTCTGAAATGTGTTTATTTGATGCAGACATTGAAACATGTAGGATCATACATAAACCGCGGACTGGCTTCCTAGTTATAGACTTTGACCAGAACAGTGACACTTCTCGAAATGTTGGTTTACTTGCTCTTAAAACACTTGATGCGAATGCCAGCCCGACAATTTTTATTACATTATCTCCCATGAAAGTTGTTCATTATACCTGGTACACATTAAAGTTGTGATGTGTATTTAACAGCCCTGTCCACAATGCAGCCTGCATATTTCTGAGGTGTATTTAATAAACTTACTGGTCGTTGTCCAGACACTGATGCATAGGCTGCTTCATATCCGTATTGGGAATTATGCATGTTCTCAGGTGTACCTGATACGCAAATAGGGCATTGTACAGTTTCGGACGTTCATTTAATACATATACACTAGACGTTGCAAATTTCTGCGGTGTACTTAATACTCATGTTAGGGGTTGACCATATTCAGAGGTACGTTTATCAACACATTACGCACTGTCCATCTTCTGAGCTGTATTATATATACATGTGAAACATCGAACATTTCTGAAATATATTGTATGTACCCAATGGAAATTGGACATGTCTGGTGTGAGTGTAATACCCACATTAGATCTTGTTCGTATTCTGAGGTTATATGCACATTGTGCAGTACACTTCCTAATGTCTTCTAATACACAAAGGGGCACGCGGTGGCGCAGTTTGTTGAGGCACTGCGCTGCAAGCCGGAAAGTCGCAGGTCATTGAAATTTGTCATTGACTTCCTTACAGCCGCACAACGGTCCTAACAGGAATGATTACCAGTGATATATCGTGGGTGTAAAGGCGGCCGGTGCCTAGGGCTGACAACCTTATCACCTTCATGTGCAGATTATCTAGAAATTCTGGGAGAATCGTTTTCTCGGAACCAGGCCTGTCCAGGCCTGTAACGAGATAACTTTTAATGCACATATTGAAACATGTACAGTACATTACATTAACTGAGATACTTGACATCTCTCTACACATCCGAAGTCGTACAATTCCTGCGGTGTATTGAATATGCTCAGGTAAGCCTGTGATATCTAAACTTCAGAAAAAGGAAAAGTCTTAGGTAATATTCTTGTAATGGATCAACCGTTGTCACAAAATTTCGGAGAATATATAACACGGTTTCTAAAGAGCAATTGCTTCGTTTTACAACTGAGGTGAAATAGTAGGCCTAATAGCGAACGAAGGAGGATATGGAATAGAACAGGCATTTTAGCATTCCTTTGGTACTCTAAGAGGGTCAAAGCTCATAACAGCACAAAATAACCTTAAAAATTACACGATACAATCAAGAAGCGATTTAGAAACAGACGTAAGAATTTATGAAATAATGTGGAGTGCCAACTTGATGAAACTAGGTAATTTTATTGACGTATTCTTAGCTCGACATGTTTCGGGTACATACGCCCATCATCAGGAGCATTAGATGTTGAGTTGCAGCATATGGTTTTCTGCACCGAGTTTGTGGATGGGTGGTGGTCTTGAAAGTCGCTGCATAGGTCGTGTGTACGGTGCGGATGGTGCCGTCCATATGCTGCAACTCAACATCTAACGCTCCTGATGATGGGCTTATGCGCCCGAAACATGTCGAGCTAAGAATACATCAATAAAATTACCTAGTTGCATCAAGTTGGCATTTCACTTTATTTCATGAGGAAGATGCACGGTCAAACAACCATCAAGTAAGAATTTTATGTTAAACAGAAACAAAATAATAGGACTTAAATCAGATGTCATCATTTATATTATTGCAGATACATTTACTGAAGGGAACAGCACGCGAATTCCAAGGAACTGACGTTTTCATGATGGAGTATATCGACCAAGATGCTATATCACAAGACACACATACATGATACAGCCTGCCAGCGAGACCCCACTGTAAACCAGTCATCCAGCCAGCCTACCTGCAGCAACCCGCTATTCCCCCCCTTCCCCCCCTTCCCCCCCC
>Ga0136643_10012211_pt1 | contig 12777 bp, 6 predicted proteins | sample TergutLab28metaG_FD_96883 | JGI IMG/M metagenome (GOLD analysis project Ga0136643, IMG submission 96883) | Labiotermes labralis P1 segment gut microbial communities from Petit-Saut dam, French Guiana - Lab288 P1 (version 3) (version 3) | ecosystem: Host-associated > Arthropoda: Insects >...
ATTTTTGGAATAAAACTCTACGTGTTTCGGACAGTTACTCTGTCCATCATCAGGAGTTTTTCACTGTAAACACAGCAATGGTATATGTCATACAGGTTTGCTGACAGCTTGCGAGCAGGATCAGGACGGAGATCCGTCCTGATCCTGCTCGCAAGCTGTATGACATATACCATTGCTGTGTTTACAGTGAAAAACTCCTGATGATGGACAGAGTAACTGTCCGAAACACGTAGAGTTTTATTCCAAAAATAAATTTGAGAAATTAGTGCATCTAGTTAGTTTTATTTTTAGAATTTATCACAATGCACAGTCACCTGAACGTCATACTAAGGAAAAATGGACTGTGCTAGTATTAATTTGAATTTTGTCCATTGTCCGAGACGTACGTGTATCTGAATTGCTTACACAACATTTCAGGAGTTGACATTACTCTCTCCTTCGTGTTTCTAGTTGTCACTTTACTGAAAGATTTAATTAAACTGAGTGTAGATATTTCTGATACTGATATGTGGTGATGACAGTGACAGGACCTGCAGCGATCGAGACTGGATCTTGCTAACGATTAGAAACGTTTCCTTTCCTTACACCTGGTGACGGAAACAGATCCAGTTTCCGAGAGGCCGTCTTAAAAGGAAACCAAAACCCAAGGACATAGTCCAAAATAAAATCACCTGCCTACTTACAGATTGTATTCCTTTATCTGTACTGTCAGTGGCACCCTTACGGCCTAGCGATTGACGCATTCTTTCGCAACTTTCTTTTTCGCTGAGTAACCCCTAAAATAATTTCTCGTGTTCCGAGGAATGCGTACCTAAAAAAAAAAAACTTTCACAACCCAGCAAGAGTTGATAATGGGGAGCCCAGTTCAGTTACTGCTAAATTATTGACAAAAATTTAGTTGTAAGTAGCGGGTATGTAAGTCAGTTAAAACGCAAAAAAAAAAAGTATTTTGTGAGGTATTTGGAATGTCTGTTATATTTAATTTTTTTTATTCCAAAGTTCCTCGTGAAATCTGATTCAGAAACTAGTTCTGACATACGTACAGTATTCGCAAGTGCCTTTAGCCACCCCAATTTCGCCACTAATATTACAATATTAAAGTCACAAATTGCGTCGTAAGGGCAACCGTTCTTTTGAAGTCAGGCGTACAGTCAATTTCTGATTCGTTGCTTGGCCCGTTATAAAATATACATCAGAAATGGGACAGTGCCCGGCGTAATAGTGATGTGAGTAATCGGCCAATGTCGCAAACCTGTATAAAGTGCGTAAGGCATTAATAAGCGACGCCGTACCCTTCACAGTTGGGGGGGGGGCTTCAGAACGGAAAGCCCTGACATTCACTGTCGTGAATTGGTAAAAGCTGATTATATGCCTGTGTATGTGTGTGTGTGTTAGTGTGTGTGTGTTAGTGTGTGTGTTAGTGTGTGTGTGTGTGTGTGTGTGTGTAGCATTGATCGTGCTTCTGAACGGTACGTTTGGTGCAGGGGATTCCCTCTGCGTTTATGGTGACTCGCCTGCAGTTACCGATCGCGCATTTTTCTTTATTTGCACTCGTGAGTCTATCCTACCTTGAAATGTGTTCGATACGTCTGGCCGAAAGGTGTACATGCAGAGGAGTGTGTAGTCCGAAGCCTTGGGACATACTGCTTTAACTTGCGAAAAATATTCTAATAGGTCGTCTATATATTTTGAACGTTTTACGTAAATTTGCAGTAATGAGTACGTAAAGTAAGAATATATTCTTTCTGTACGTTATCAAAGAGTATGCACAGTAAAGCGAATTGTTAGAAAATATTTTCATGTTAACGCAGATTATCTGGTGGCGGGACTTACAGAAGTAGGCCTACTGTATTGTTCCAGAGACTGCGAACACTGGATTGGAAATGAAGCGGATCAGAGATGATGTAACAGATTTCTGGAGCTACGGGCACCTTTCGGATTACGTAATAATACGACTCACTTATAAAAAATTCTTATTAATTATGAATATTATTAATATTTTATATAATATTGTTATGTATTAATAGTGTAATTGGCAGATCCCGGTGGCCACGCTGTCTAAGGCGTGGGTCTGCGGCAGCCCGCTTGCTGGGACTGCGGGTTCGAATCCCTCAGACGGCATGGATGTCTTTCTGTCGCGAGTGTTGTATTTTGTTAGGTAGAGATCTCTGTGACGGGCTGAGCACTCGACCAGAGGAGTCCTATTGAGTGTGGTGTGCCTGAGTGTGATCTCGAAACCTCAACATTGAGGGATCCTAGGCCCAATAGGGGCTGTCGAGCCATCAAAAAGTGTATTTATTAAATTACTTAATTTTGTTCCTTTCATACGAAAAAGTGACGGAAATTGTATTATGAAAATGTACCCTGACATTATAAGAACGTATATATATATATATATATATATATATATAACCGAAGAGGTGTGTTAAGTGGGTGGTCGGGTCAATTGCGCGACTTACGTAAATTTCGGGTTACTTACAAGTTTCAGGAACGGAACCCTTACCTAAGCGGAAACCCTTCGTTCCAAAATCTGATAACCTGAGTCAGGTTAGCCTATCTCCGTGTAGAGTTTCTAGTCCTGCACATTACATATATGGTGCAGTAGCTGACCACGCAACCGGAAGTGTCGGCATTCCAGCGGTGTCTAAACTAACACCGATTCTTAGGTTTGCTTTCCTGAATAAACCTAAGAAAAACTTTTTTTGAACAGAGGCATCACGATGTGCTCATAAACGTAATGTAATATTAAATAATGTACGTCAGCACAACTACTTTATTACACAAGGTAATTACATAGGCTACATGTTTCAACTATTGTTCAGTCATTTTCAGGCCTATTTTGTCAATTGAATCTCAAGATGCTATGCACACATTGGGATCCCATCGTGTTTACATCCACGGAAATACATAAAAATTAAATCATTTGTCTCACAGGTGTGACGTGCAAATTGTGTTCACATCAGTAGTATATATTTTATGTATCCTACTGATGTGAACACAATTTGCACGTCACACCTGCGAGACAAATGATTTAATTTTTATGTATTTCCATGAATGTAAACACGATGGAATCCCAATGTGTGCGTAGCATTTGAGACTCAATTGACAAAATAGGCCTGAAGATGACTGATCAATAGTCGAAACATGTTTTTTTTGCCTGTGGCGCTGCGGCCCAACGAGGGCCATGGCTTCCTCATTTAAGAGGTTTCTTGATCACACACAACGACTCATCACAGTCGGTAGGACTCCTCTGGACGAGTGATCGGCTCATTGCAGAGACCTTTACCTGAAAACACACAATACTCACAACAAACAAACAAACATCCATGTCCCCAGCGGGATTCGAACCCACGATCTCAGCAGGTGAGCGGTCTCAGACATACATCTTAGACCGCGCGGCTACTGGGACTGGCAGTCGAAACGTGTAGCCTATGTAATTACATTGTGTAATGAAGTAGTTGTGCTGACGTACATTATTTAATATTACACTAAGAAAAACAGTAGGGCACAGATGCCCCTGTGCACGTCATGTAGGCACATGAGGGGGAGTGGAGCTGTAGCTCCATTCCTTCTTAACTTCGTCGGCGCCAGATGGAATGTGAACTACCTCAAGCCCTGTCCGCTTTACCCCCGCAGAAGGAGTGTCCTGTACCCTTGAACAGGAGGTGGACGGGTGCCGAAGCCGGTCTGACGCTTTGGAGACATGAAAATCTCTTCCCTTCGTCAGAAATGACATCACAACTGTCCAGTTGTGCAGTCCGTAGCGTAGTTACCGTACTGTATGTTGGATGAAATGACAGCTAGCGCTTCTCTATGCCTTAAATGTTCAGGGAAGTGTTAAATGTAGCAGTGTATTTTGAATTATAACTTCGTTTCGCTGTAGTGCAGAGGGGCATTTTTGGCTTACAAATAATCATTTTCGAGCTAACTGAAAACATTTTGTTTTTATTTTCAACGGTGTTTCGGTGCTTTTGTGCTAAATGGTAAGTTATTGCTTATTCCATGGTGCAGAGTGCTAACTGGTTTGCAGCTAGTCAAGAAATTCCCCGCATTTCACGGAACCCGAAGGTTCATTACCGCACGCACAAGCGTCCGCCACCTGTCTATCCCGCATGTGAGTGTTTCTTAACAAAGTTCTTTAAAGGGAAGAGTTGTTAGCACCTCGCCCAACCCCCAAGCTGGAGGACCACCCCTCGTCGGCTGTCCGCCACTGCTTATTCAATTTATTCGCAGCTACCCTCCTTATCGGAGGCCGTTCCTCTATCCGCTACCTGAGGACGCGCCATGCCGTGGTGACAGGGACCCACTACATGGAAATGATAAGTTATTATGCAAAGATAGTTGTCAGTAAAAGTTTACGCATATTAATACTAATTACTTTTCGTTATTTTTTGCAGGTAAGTTGCCATAATCACAGGCTTGTAAGTATTACCCTGTATTGATTATCCTAGTATACAAGTAGCACGTGGCATGTGATCCTATATAAGGTTTCAGTTTGCTTGTGAATGTGGTACATGTTCATTTGCAGACAGTAACATAGATTTCCCTATTCCCGGCTTTACTACACTTATATTAATGCAACCATTTATATTTGTAAATGTATCGAGAGATCCGATTTCGAAACCCGTTAGGGGGCGTGGGAATTTTCCGGACCAATTCAGATCGGCCCCGATGCCCACCCAGCCTCCTGTGCAATGCATACTGGGTCTTGTTCCACGGAATAAAGCGACCGGGACCTGGCTCTGATCACCCACCCAGAATCGGTGTGAGTAATGGTAGAACATGTACTTTTATCTCCCCTCTGTGCTTGCTTGGCGTGTAATGGGACAACCTTTACCTTTAGCATGGCCGAGTTGGTAGAATATCTACCTGATCATGCTCTGTTCTGACAAGTGAATGTAACCATCTTACAGAAGTCTGCATTCTCTTGACAGTGCTTCTCCATATTACTTGTATAACGAAGGTAATTTTGAAGTCTGAACACATGATCATGAAAAGAAAACTCGAAATAATTTTTTATGAAATCGCTTTGCTATATAGGTATGTCGAATAAACCTTAAGAACATACTGCACATTTTATCACGCATACTGTTTTAAATATGAATTTATAATAGGAGACTCTTCATAGGACGTGACTGTACCTTATTGCAACGACCGCGTACTTTCAGGATGGGGCAATATTTCACAGCTTAGCCGCTGTATATTACAGCATGCTGCATACACACGTCATAACACATTTCAAAACATTGCGGCACACTGTGTACACATGTTTCAATAGGATCTGCAAAAGCAGAGAATATGTTCTGTTACTGCATGCATATGCAAACGTTGGTCATTCGTTGGTGTTAGTGGCCCACGTACGATTTGTACTTGCTAATGAAGGCCCGTTGTCGTAATATGAGATCGAATTGAGCATAAGCGGTAAAGGTAAACAACGGTATTTTGGAATGTGGCGCATTTGGTTGGATAGATGGCTACGAACGCTTCGGCATAAACTGCTGCTTTCGTCTGTAGGTAGAAGTAATTCTCTACTTGTATATTATCTTCATCTTTTTCATTCCTGTCTCTGTCTTAAGGATAGAAAGATAAGTTATCTACCCTGAAGATGGAGAGAGCAAGTTTTCCTGAAATTCTTTTACCTATCTTCCAAACTACGTGGAGTTCTCCCAATATTCGTCTCTGTGCAAACATCAAATCTGACATGATAAAAGATAAAACTGACTCCTTGAGCAAGTACTACAACAAGGAAGTACTGTATAAGGGGCGTGGAAAGCTATCTCCACGCCTTCTGTACAATACTGTAATATATTGATATATTTAGTTGTCCATCACGAAGTTCCAGTCATTTTAATCCCTATAAATTGCTGGCGGTATTCAGTACGTTGGAGGCTTGGTGGTCCAGAGTTGAATGGAAGACGCAGAATTGTATCTGGAGCAGAGCACAGCATAACTCGTGAAGATTATAATAGGTGATGAATTCCCATGAAGACAGTTTCTTAATCTATTGTGAAATACAGAAAGACGCGCGTAATTACATTTACAAGTGAGAAAGAGGTTAAAATTACAATAGGAACCAATACTTTTGCAACAAAAAATAAGCTCGCTTTTTTCAAATATGTGGTACTAATTTTGGCCAAACTAAAATTAGCATGGGATGTGTCCCATTTCTGTAGAGCTCCAGGAATTTTTTAACAAGGATTTTTACCTGCCTGACACGTGTATTTTATTTTCGTTGATTTTCAGCGGTGTTAGTTGTATTGATTTAGTACTATATAAGTTTCCTTCTGGCTAACAAAACGAACGTCACGTGCCATACTCGGACACGAAATTATTTATAGATGCAGCAGGGGGTTCGAACTAAGCCGACGTTAATGGCAGTCGGTTGCAGGGAAGCAGTGCTGTGAATGCAGCGAAGTAATGCGAGGTCTGCTGTTCTGACAGCGGTGTAGCTGAAGATTCCGTTCTTCTGGGATGTTATACCGTGTCGTTGGGTCAATGGTTCCCGACGTTTAGAAGAATCATTGTTCCTTCACTAGCATTTCAAGAAGTGAGGCCCTTCTTGAATTGCCTGACCCTGAAAATGGACGCACAAATATCCTTCGAAACGCTGACATCTGTTTAACCAACAACATAGCATAGCATTCCAGGAGATTCGAATCTTTAACGACGTAAAGATCAGAAATTTTGCGCGAGCTTTGTCGGTAATACTGCCACAATTTCTGAGTTTGTACTTCGGCTGGTTCAGTGCTTGGTCACTAGGTTATGGCACTTCCTCAATTGTACGTCACAGGTTATAAGCAGTAAGGGGGAAAGATTTGAGTAGACGGGAAATGTACGTATACCGTAACACTGAGGCGCGTTCGTGCGAACATTGTTCCTGCGGAAAACAAAAGTGTTACGTGTTATGAGTGTGTGTTTGTGGTTTTGATTATACAGTATACAGTGCGCATGCGCCGTATGATATCTGTGGCCTGTCCGGCTCTGCCACTTTCTTCCACCTTATCTCATAAACAGCGCGATTTTCGGGTAAAGCTTTTGAACGTGAGAAGTGTGTTTTGGTTTTCTCTGCAACTTGTATCTGAAACATTTCCCATTCTAAGAAGAAATCAGCGAGATACTGCCTTAAATGTACATAAGTCTTCCTGTAACGTACCCGTTGTTCGTGTAAGATTTTAATGAAATTTGGATGTTCTCGAAAGATTTTTGGAACCCTACAAAAATATATTTCATGAAAAGCTGCCCAGTGGGAGCCGATTTGTTGCATGCGGACGGAAGGGACCAACCGACTTGACGAAGCTTATAGTCGCTTTTCGCAATTTTGTGCAGCGCGCCTAAAAGTCGCGGATGTTTGAAAATACTGTCACTGTGTTTGCCTAGAGAGAAAAAGTAAATAATAAATATTCTCTGAATCAGGATGACCAACAGCGTGTATAATATTGTTTTTTTTTAATTCCTTGGCTTTGCGTAATATATTATGTTGTGTGCCCTGCCTAAATGGCGAGCTCTTAAATCCACTCTTTAAAATACAGAATGTCGAATAGTGAGAAGAGAAGGTCTTTATTATGTCTGTGTTGTTGCTCGGTTTTGAGTTCAACGACCTCTGCCTACAAGGACTGCTAAGTTCATGGTCAAGTGTAATGTTGTGTGCTGTGATGAGCACCCCACTTCTGTGGCTGTCTGTATTCTCCACCATCGCTGAAGCTGTTAATATGTAAAGATCTACCTGTGCTTCGCAATGCATTTACCCCTATCCACAGGCCGGTCATGGCCTGACAAGTGAAGCAAACCAACCCCTCTTCACTCTTTATATTATATCGATTTCAGTCAGCAGCAAGGAGGGGTTATTTGCCGAATAGCGAGGGAACTCAGTTAGGAAACTGTGGGGCCCATATTTCGAACACAGCTTGACAGTAAAATACACTGATCATTGCATCGCAGTAACGAATGCTGAACATTTAAAGTTGATACCCACTCTTACAGCATCTGTTTTTATCGGCAAAAGTTTAAGGTTTTGATTCTCTTGTTATAAACAGACGAGAAGCTGGTGTGCGACATCAGGATTATAGTATTGTTCAAACTTTGGGACTTCGCCACATAAGTAAAGTGTGGAGTGAAGGAAAGGGAACATTTGTACGATCTAGGCGGAGATGGAAGAACAACACTAAAACGTCTATTATGGAGTAGGCTGGGCGGACGTGGACTGGATTAGTCTGGTTCCGGGTAGGAGACAGTTGATGGCCTCTGGTGAATATGGTAATGAACTTTCGGGTTCCATAAAATACGGGGAATTTCTTGGCTAGTTCGTGGATTCTTAGCTTCTCAAGAAGGACTCCATGTAATTAGTCAGTTCACCTTTGTATTAGCTTCTTTATTCCTCTTACGCGTGCCACGTGTTATAATACATTAAAATACCCTTCTACAGTACAGTACCGACTGAGCTTTTCAGGTTTCCTAAATTTAATTCTCAAGCAAATCGTATTTTATCTAACCAACGACGGAAGTTATTCTGAACTTTAAAATTTTTCATAGCGCAAATGTCCTTGGAGTTGTGCCTAAACGGACTTAACACACACATACATACCACAATCATGCCTGCAACCGCGGCCAGAGCAATTGCAGCTTTGGGTGATACGCTGTTTATTAGAGACTGCACTGCCAAAGGCAGCATGAAACAGCAGTGAACAGAACTTAGAGCAGGTGCATTGAAAAGAATAACAGCACGTTTATATAGCTGTGATTAACTTCTACCAACAACAGTCTTTTCATTTTGTTTCATACTCTCCTGAGAAAAATGAAGGAACGAAAGGCAGTAGGCAAGATGGAACGAGTAGCTTTGCCATTTGATGGCGAACGAAGCCCACTGCCAAAGTCCCGTACCTGGCAACGTTGCATTTCGCCTCGCTGTTGTTTTGCTGCAGTCGCGACTGTACTTAATATCGGTGACAATAGCGGGCGTTTTCTTAATTCACGGATTTGTTATATATCAATCGATTGCTCCTAATAAACGCAAACTTTATGAATGCTTTCAGCACTTAGAGACAAAAAGTTATTCACTCCCAATACATTTGTTTAACCTGTCAAATATTCTGTACGAGAGACCATTTACAGAACCAGTTGAGTAGCCGTTCTAGAAAGGGTGGTCTCGACGCACACCCTCGCACTGAGCCGCGCCTCGCGTGGTCTGCTGAGAAGTTTCCACCCTCCGGTGCCACCCCAGTTCCATGTACGGTTGTCATGGAAACACCCCTTGTTTCCCCCTATTATTACTACCAGTACTTGCTGGTTGGGGTTGCTGCACCGTCTCGTGTAGTAAGACCCTGAGGAGCTAGACGCCTACACCCGTACGTCGGCACTCAAACCGGAACGATAGTTATTATTATTTTTGTTGTTGTTACTGCCACTATTGCTACTACGCTACTACTACTGTTAGTTGTAGTAGTAGTAGTAGTAGTAGTAGTAGTAGTAATTCGAAAGCTACCCCATGGGTTGCATTAGTTTTATGATAACGTACAGCATTCTTATGCGTCAAATATAATACATAAACGAAAGTAATATTTCGAAACCAAAGTGTCAGTTGGAGAGCCGTATCTTAAGGAATAAATTATTACACTATGAAATTCGCTGTAAATAATTAAGCATACTTATGGCAGTAAGTAATCAATTTACAAAACAAAATTAAACAAAAATTTACTTAAATGAATTAGCTTTCAGTCAACGCCCATAACTGTTGGGAATTTTGTTAATATTACACACTGAATGGAAAATATTAAATTCCGCTTAAGTGATATAGAGAGAGTGGTTTGTAATTCATGCACTTGACCTGCTAACGTTTCACAGTTTTAAAACTTTATTAGATAATGTTGTTCCCTGTTTGTTATTTAATTACATTTTAAATATCCAACGCTGGCTAACCACACCACGTAAACTTAGATATTCCTAAGTACTTAATCCCCTTGTACTTGATCTTATTGAGGCTTGCAAAAAGCTAACAATCTGTGTGAGAGATGACGTTCTCACGGAAATGGGGACGGCAAGATAAGTGTCTACGTTTCGGAAGTACATATCGCCTCCATCTTCAGTAACCCAGACCGTGGAAAGAGTAGGTAGAAACGTCGGCGCTTAGCTGCCTGGAGTTTGAAGTCACTCTTCTAGAAGCTTCATATTTTAGGTGACAATAGCCTTCAACTAAATACAGGAATTTTTAAGCTTTGGCAGCGATGTAGTTGACATCTCTGTTCTTCAGGGATGTAGTGCGGCGTCACGGGATGTTTGTTTCCCGATCTTTCGAGACGAAATAATGATCTTATTCTTCAAAGTTCGAAATCTCCAAATCTTCTTGGAGGTTTCTACCGTTGCCAAAATGCCCATATTTATTTAAGTGAGACATCACCGTTGTGCATTATTCAATGATTAATGGACGTATAATCTTGGTTTAACACGACTTTATTATATGAACAATTTAAGTGAACAGAGCTTCATGTTTCGGCTTACTTGACGCCGTCTTCAAGCTTTGACTTAGAATAAATAAGTATATAATTAACAGCGCCTTTCTTGTCATTTACGGCGTTGTTAATTATATATATAATTCTTTCAATTCCAAGCCTGAAGATGGCTTCGAGTAAGCCGAAACATGTAGCTATGTTCTCTTAAATTGTTTATGCAAAACGTTTTGTTAGACTAAGGAAGACGCAAGGAAACTGGGTTATAGAAATTGGCGGGCGGATGCCCAGGATATAGGTCGCTGGCGACATTTGCTTGAGGAGCGACGGCCCACCCAGGGCTGTATAGACGATGATGATGGTAATGATGATGTGTTAGACTAAAATTATGCTTCTATTAATCATTGCGATAATTATGTCGACGCGAAATGCAGGAACCAACAACCCAGAGATGTGGCGACACATACCAGATAATTTACTAGCCCCATGAATTGGGAGTTCTTCTTGAAAAGCTGCCGTTTACTTTGATACTCAAGAAATTCCAGACATTTCATGGCAACCGAAGATTTATCATCATATTTACAAACATTTCTCCATATTCTTCTCATCTTTGGTTTCAAACTTGTCCACAATCTGTCGAATTCGATTTTTTCTCAGTCTCTTCTGAGTGTTCAACAGTCCCTACTTCTGTCTGGGTATTACGTACTTACTAGCCGCAGCTCTTAGGATTCGAAGTCACATATTGCCGGAATGCGTCTGCTACATATCGACCAGTGACACGTATCATGTCCAAAGTGTAAGAACTGTCTTGGAGCAAAGTGTCGATTACGCGTCATCTAATTTCCAATATTGTGAAAATAGTATTTCGACATGATACATTGTGGTTGCTGGTGTGGCCGCTTTAACGAATAGTCTAGCAGTAAATTTCCAATATAAGGCTAAGTCCGTGCTCTGAAATTGGTATCATTAGCATAGGCCTACTACACGCACGGCAATTTGTGCGGTGTCTGACTGGTGGCTCGTATATTGTGGCATTAAGATCATCCGAAAGTAAGGGGTTGGGGCTTACGGATAGACTCTGAGTAGTACTTAACGAGAGAGAGAGCGAATGGGTTATGTTATCTTTTTTATTCTAAGCATTGTCGAATAGGGAGTAATATGACATTTGGTCGAAGGGAAATAAAAATTGTCTCCTTAAATTATAGGTGCTATTGACATCAGGGCTGGCCAACATGCGACCCTCGGCCACTTGAATAGTTTGAGTAATACAATTTAACAAACATAATATAATATGTATAGAGAATATAATATGGCAAATTTATCAGCGTACGAAATGTTTATAAGTTATAATTAATCATTTTTATGACAGCACATAACAAAGCAATATATCTTTGTTTTTCATGAAGTTCACAAATCCCACTAAATTGTCATTCAACCGCACTGTTAGCGTAAGTTATTATCTGTAAATAACCCGCTTTCGATGTATGTACACATAAGTGCAGACTTCATGCAAGTTGTTAACGAATTATGTGGTCCTTCTGTGTTGAAGTTGGTCAGCCCTGACTTACGTGTACAAAACTTTATCGCCTTATCCTAAGTTCTTATCGAATCTTCGTCAGTTTGGAACAATCGGAATTTTGTAAATGTAGGCACACGCATCACTTTTAATTTTACAAATGCTAACAAACCGTAACAGCAGTATACTTGATGAAAATCAAGTTTTCTGTTTCTCTGTTTAACATTTCTGGAATAGACAGGTTTGAGACAAAACATAAAATATTCATTCTTTGCGCAGGCAGTCTTAAGACAGGCCCATTGGGTCTTCCAAAGCCAGTTCTCCCGAGAGTGAGATTTAGTGCTTTCTCTTTCAATTTCCAATATGTACGTTATGAACGTTGCTAGGACAAGAGCGTTGGTTTTGCCCCTATAAATTCGCATTTTATTTAATTACATGATACGAGATGTTCTTCTTTATCTGAAAGAAGAACATAAAGTTTCGGAGATGAATTAAGTACAAAACAAAAGAAAGTGTGGTAATATTTTCCATGATTTTAAAATTTTACGTATTTGAGTTACTGGCAGCTTAACTAAATGTGGTGGCGGCGGGGGCAGCTATGGCTGCAGCTTTATTGGCTTTTTTGTGGCAGTTGGCGGAGGCGGTGGTCGCTTATTGGTATTGGTGGTGGTGGTTATGGTGGTTGTGTTGGTGGTGGTGTTGGAGGCATCGTTGGTGGAGGTGGCGGTGGCGTTGGTGATGGTGGTGGTGGTGATGGTGATGGTGGTTGTGTTGGTGGTGGTGGTGGAGGCATCGTTGGTGGAGGTGGCGGTGGCGTTGGTG
>Ga0136643_10012212_pt1 | contig 12777 bp, 2 predicted proteins | sample TergutLab28metaG_FD_96883 | JGI IMG/M metagenome (GOLD analysis project Ga0136643, IMG submission 96883) | Labiotermes labralis P1 segment gut microbial communities from Petit-Saut dam, French Guiana - Lab288 P1 (version 3) (version 3) | ecosystem: Host-associated > Arthropoda: Insects >...
TAAAAAAGTGAACTCCTGATGATGAGCTCCCTGAAGCTCGAAACATGTAGAGTGAAGGACGACTAACCCTGAAATAAAGGATAGTCCATAAGTGTCATCTTGTTGGCAATTATTTTGGAACAAGTATCCGGATAATTACTTGCTCCGAGAAAAAACAATAATAAAACCATAGTGGAGATATTATGTATTTAACCGCCACGTTCGGTCGAAATTAGGCCTAACTAGTTACATAAGGAACTAACACCATGGATCAGAGTCCTTTTTGAAAAGTCAGTGGAACCTCAGCTAGGAAAGGAATTACCTTCATTTTATAGAACCGGAAGGTTCATTACGGTGTTCAAAAAGCCCCCCACTTGTCCCTGTCCTGAATCAGATGAGTTCCGTATACACGCTCCTTAACGATTCTTTCAGAGCTATTTTATTATCATCTTTCTATCTAAGCCTAAGAATTGCAAGTGGCTATTTCCTTCATGTTTCCCCACCGAACTGTGTGTGCACCACTTCTCTCCCCCATACGTGCCACATACACGTATGATCTCGTTTTTCTTGATTCGATCACACGGTTTCGTATCAGGTGAGGACATTACGCCTATCGAACTAAACTCTACACATCTTCTGACTGCTCTAGTTTTTGGTGAGTGTGTGGAAAACAACAGATTCTACAACAGTGACAATAACCTTTAAGTGTTATTCCCGACAGGCATTCTTTCCTCTTACTAGCAAACTACTATACGTGCAGTACGTGGTGTTAGAACATTCTCGTCACATCTGTTGGGAATACAAACATGTCAATTTATGTTTTGGTAATTATGTTTGTTAAATTCACATGCTAGAAACTATTAGGTGTGATGATCACGTGAATTTGATGGCAGCACATTATATGAGGGACCACACGGACAGAGGACAACCATTAATTCTCAGTGAACAGATAAGTTATCCGCCTGGCTTTCGAGCAAAGTACTTAGGATGTCTGTCAAGTGCGTTATCGCTGTTCCAATCCCAGTAACCTTATGCTTATCTATCCGCCCACATTCTTCAAAATTTTAATGCGACTTTAAAACAGATGAAGCTTATTTTCTGTTTTTTTGTTATTGTAGGAAAGTTATTTTTATTTCGTTGAGTACTAAAACTGTGGATGGATTTCGTGACTCACTTAATGTTTTGTGTTGTTATATCATTCACAGCAGACTACCGTAATCACACACGGTAGAATTTGTACAAGTTAAGCTTTCTTACAAGATAAACGTCTGCCGTGGCTGTGACGTGTATCGTGAAATGACTGTGTGCGTGGCACTGGGAATCTACGTTGCTCTAAACTACGTGGCAAAGGTTATTCGAACAGCAGTGGGAAACAAGCGACAGTGGATTTATATTAGAAGTCACCCAGGCTGAAGCACGACGTAACGACCAAGGAATTTCCTTTCAATATCTGACGCACGACTGGGCAATTTTCGCTGTTTATTAATTTATTTGACGACTCTCGTTTTCTCTCCACTGCATGTGGCGAATGGGAAAAGACTGTAAATGGCTAATGGCGAAGGGCGTGAAAAGAAACGACAATCGCCTATTGCAGCATTTTTTTTTAAATTCTCGTGCAGGTAAAAGGTAAAAAAAAAGTCCCCTCCACGTCTTGAAGGCGTACGGGGGGGGGGGAGTAGAGACCCACTCATTCTTAACCTCGGCACTAGATGAAAACTTGAGTGGTTAATTCATGCTCCGGCCACTTTTCCCTTGACAAAGAAAACTACGTAAATGCTGGAAGCGAAAAATGACAAGCCAAAATCAAAACATTCAAACCAATAACCGCTAAACTACCTGCCAGTTAAACGTGAAAATCAAACAGCATCAGAATGATGCTGTATTACCTCTCACTGGGTTCGATTTCCGATGGAGTTATTGGGATTTTTCACTGACTTAATCCTTCCGATCGCAGTGGCCCTGGGGTCGACTCAGCATCTAAGAGAAATGAGTACCAGCAATATACCCTGGGAGGTAAAGGTGGCCGGTGCGTTGGGCTGACTTTACCACCTTCATGTGCCGACTGCCTAGAATTTCTGGCAGCCTCAATCTCTTGTAGCCGTAAGGGCCTGTCCAGGCCTACAATGGGGTAGTTTTACATTCACATTACGTCTAACTGCATTCCAACGAATATTCTTCCTGAACGACGGTGCCGACTGGCTTGGTATGTCTGCATTCTATTCGGGAGGTCCGAGGTTCCATTTTCTGTCCACAGACCAAATATTACAGCCGACATTTCCTGCTATTTGTCTAGCCCCTCCATGTAAATGTTGAAATGGTGCAATGAAATAGATCACGGCCACTTCATTCCACGTTATTCCGAACTCATCGCCCACAAAACACTCCCATTCCATACTCTACAACCTACACAGATGAAAATGGTTTGTCATATACACTGACTTACGACAAATAACGAGACTAGACAGATAAGTCAATAACGTGACGGCCGGAGTTCGACTCCTGGCAAAACATAATTTTTTCGCCCTTAGTCAGGTCGGCTGTGGGTAGGACCAAGTTTCCTATCTAATGCAAGCAAGGCGGCCGCAACGTGAAGGTTGCTGACACCCAAAATGCGTGCTGTTACTTCCAAGCCCCTGTACGCCTTCAGGGTGAAGTGATTACGGACACGAAAAACTTTAAGACCAGTGTCTCTAACGGAAGATGCTTGCGACCTCAAGCCTAAGCCTACCTGGCAGCAGCTTTTCTTAGCTTACTTCTTACGAAGATAAAGGAAACACATTTAGAAACAAAGAGCAATGCTCAGACAGGATAATGTCCAACTGTCGTCAGCACCTGGTCCCTAGATAAAGGACCAGGACTCTATTTTTGTATACCGTCTATGCTTGACCACTGTAGAATTAACAGCCAGACATCGCAAGATGCCAAGAATTACGATGTATCTTTTCATAGGCTTCTGAGACTACGGCCCGTTCAGTGCAGCACGTGACCCACTTCATTCACTGGCAATGAAACATGCTTCCAAATTACGTGTTAATACAATCAACTATACATTTTGCCGCGTTTGCGCAGTAAGGTAAATGAGTAACCAGTAATGACTACCACACTGGGTCGTTTGAATGAATTCTACTGATCTTCCCTACGAAACAAGTGGGTATTGCGGGAGTAGTAAAAAAAAAAAAAAAAGGTAAAGTGATCCCGTTACAGGGCCGGTGTGGCCCAGAGGGTGGGTAGAGTTATAGCTGTACTCTGCCATGACCGCGGCACTAGAAGGGGGTGAGTAGTCAGCAGCACGCCCCGGCCACACTTTACCCCCGGGAAAGACCCGGCACCCATTTTATAGGAGGCTGGGTGGGCCCCAGGGCCGGTCTGGACGGGCGGAAAACCTCGTCCCCACCGGGATTCGATCCCGGACCGTCCAGCCTGTAGTCAGTCGCTATACCGACCGAGCTAACTGCGGGAGTGGTATCTCACTAAACACATCATCACGGGATGTCGGCACTTTCTTTTTCATTACAGGAAAAGTCTGCTTCAATAAGCAACAAAAATAACTTACAAATTTCTAATACGGGTGAGTGCGTATTCGGAACAGTAACTAGGAAATGGGCTGGACGGCCTTGAAATCACGGTTCGATTCCCGGCAGGCGATCGAGTTTCTTCTCTTCCCCAAAGCGTCCAGGCCGGATCTGGATCCCAGCCAGCCACCTATTCAAATTACACCGGGGATCTCTCCCGGAGTGTGAAGCTGATTAAAAATATGCACGCACGATGAAATCTTAACAAAATACTGGACATTAATCTTCCTATAACAATTATGTACAAAAGGTATTTTTTGAGGAATAAAAATGATAAAATTTGTACTGCAATAAGAAAACATGCAAGGCGTAGCTGCCATTCAGTACTGCGGTTGCCAAGCGTTTGGCTCCCAGATGTTTGTTGTTCAAAAAAATATGTACAGACCTCCTCTTTCTGAAGGATACTAAATCTAAAGACAGCACTTTAAGTAAGTTCAGCAAATCTCCTCCTTCAAACACTGTTTGCAGTTTCCCACCTCAATGGATGTGAGCTGAAGTCAAAACGTATGTTCAGCTTCTTCACATAACTAACGAATTCCACACAGCAAAGTCCCACTTGGAAAGCTATCAGCCCCTCAACTGGTAAAGAAACTTGAACCCAACAACTCATCACCGTTCTCACACGAGCCCATCATGGGTCTCTAATCTGAATGAGATGGATCAACTCCACACCCTTCAGCCAAGACTCTACCACTGAGATCCTTTTTAATATTATTCTTCCATCTATGCTTCTCTTTTTATTGGTATTTTTATTTCAGGTTTTCCTACAAAAAGCCTCTATACATTTCTCTTCTTTCTCAAGTGTGCCTCACGCTCCAGCCACCTTATCTTCTTTAACTTGATCATCCTGATACCTGACAGGGAGTACAAATCATGAAGCCCCACAATGTCATTTTCCTCCCATCAAGGTAGAAATATTTTCCACTCAGCCCCCTGTCTTGGAATATTCTCACTCTATTTCATCCCACAACAAGAAACAAATGTTTACACACTCATACAAAACAATACACAAAAATTTTGTATATTTTAATCTTTACGTTTTATTAGAAAACATGTGGGAAGACAACATATTGTGGACCAAACAGTTGCAAGCAATCTCCAATTTAATCTGCTCCTAATCTCTTCATAAAAGCAATTTTTTTTTGTTAGTGTCATTTTCTAATATTCAAACTCTGCCACATTTTCAAGGAATTTATCAGCAATCTTCAAATGGCATGATCTGATCCTGTATTCTGATAACAAGACATGAAAAGTATAATTTCGCTTTGATTGCTCTGATGTGAATATGACCATTTCTCTTCAATGCCAGAAAAGAATTCCATCTGAGACAGCATCATTCAATAAATAACAAACAACTGCATGAAATACTGGCCAGTTTCCCTGTAAACTCCCACAAATGCTAACTTTCATTTCCATGCAGTAACTTTCAGTCCTCCACGAACATGAAATTTGTAACTGCGATAAACTACACAGAAATTTATTTCACATTCATTCATCTATTTATAAACCTTAAAATTTCTGGACGCTACATTCAAGAGCTGCACACCTACCTGACCCACAAAATTTGTGTTTGTAAATTCTAGCATGGAAAATTGGGAGTCAGTTAATTATCCAGACAATATAATTCACTTACGTAGCACAGCATGAATACAACAGACATGCTATGACTCAGGTGGCTAGTTGGTGGCCTCTCACCACAGACGTCTTGGTTTGATTCCATGCCAGAACATGTGGGTCACGTATGTCAACAAGTACTTTGGTTTTTGCCATATTTCATGCATCCATTTAATCTCATCAATTCACAGCATCATTAAATAAAACACCACCCTCTCATGTATACAGAAATGATTATAAATCATTGTATTGTGCAAAAAAATTGAAATGAAAGGAAAACAAGAGAAAATTCAGCCTACAGTCATCTAGTTGCCATAAATATCTTGCACAGACCTCATCTTGGGGTGTTAGAAATCCATCATTCTGAATATACTTACACTTTATCATAGAAAATATATGGACAACTTAACATAAATGGCCAGAACTACTACTTAAAGAATAGGAAATGTGATGAAATGAACTGTTTGGTTTTTATGCATGCTGAATAGAAAACCAGACTTAATGAGTAGTACTGAGAGATTAAGTGGGTGGGGAATTCAAAATGTTGCACAATAACAAAGTAAACAGTCAGAAGGAAACCTAAGCAGTTACGAAGATTATACCTCATTTATGTGAACAAAAGAAGAGAAATTTCTTCTAATTCATCACCTGAAAAAGTCACCTTAAAATCATGCACATAATTAAACCTGTTATGCAGAGTTATTTTCCTGAAAACTGGAGTAGTGTGAAGGGCCATCCCCTTATATACAGCATCACCTTACATTTGACTAAATATGGTATTGAAACATATCCCACGACAACAATCTGACATGAATTGGCTGAGAACTGTCTAAAACTGATAAAAAAAAAACTGTACTGTATTATTGCTGTACACTTCAGTAATAAGCAATTTAAATCCTTGATAACACAGTTATTGTCCAATATTTACAGGCAATGGGAAAACTAAAGAAGGAATCCAACAGAGAGCAATCAATATCATGTGAACAAGATGTGTTCATGCAGCACGAAACGTCACCAGCTGAAGTATGTTCTGGAAAAGCACCCGAGAAAACCAATACGGAAACCAACATATGCTGTGGAATATCTCCCACATCCCTGCTATCGATGACTGAAATGACACTGCCAAATTTAACATCAGTGACACCACAAACACTGAATAATCCTTTACATACTGACTCAACAGAATTACATGATTTATTACACACAGATAACAAGCCCTTATCAACACCTACTACTAAGGACAAGTGTCAGATTAAACACAGGAACAAAAAACATAAAACTTCAGACCACATTTCAGGTACAAAAGAAGCAAATATAGAACTGATTCAGGAGAAACCACCATCTTCACATACATTTGAGACAGTAATTACTGAAATGTCAAGCACATCATCACAAACAGCACCGACTGTGACAGGACTATCACACACTTCTGCCAAAAAAGCAACAAAAAGACATCTGGATTCATATGGTACTTCTAAAAACAGGATGTCACTTGAAACTATAAAACCAAGGGATATTATTTCACAGTCTACAGAGTGTATTAAAACTACCACTTCAAAATCAACAAAATGTAAAGAAAGTATAACAAATTCCAATTTTCTACAATCACAGGATATTACAATGCCTACACTGAATCGAGAAAACACAATGAAGACCAGAAATGAGAAAGGTCAAAGGAAAATTTCAGTATTTGGTCTGGGGCAGCAGCCGGAGGTATCAGCAGAGTCAACCCCACTGGTAAATGATGCACAAAATGCAGCACAGATAGCTGGACCTTCCAATCAGCAGGATAATGGAAAGCAACATGTAGATAGGAATGTAGCAACAAAGACAGAATGGCCAGTAAATTCATTAACAACGCAAAGTGGTGCAAGTACAAAAGAGGATGATGTCAGAACCAGTACAACAGAGCCAACACAAAATCTACTTAGTAATGCTACTAGTCATGGAGCTCAGGTTTCAGAATTGGCTAAAAAAGCTGCAGTACATTCAGTAACTTCCAAAAGTGAAGCACAAAAGGACCTTGCTGCTTCAAGTATGTCAGGATGGGAAGCACTGTCTGTTGTAGGAGACAAAAGCACTACTGAGAAGATGCAAGTCTCTGTTAAGGCCGAAAGCAAAGAGATGCCAAGTAAGACAACTGAAGTCAGGACAGCCAAAGAACATACATCACTGGATACATCAGTTTTAAACATAAACCTGCCTGCTGTATCCAAACCACTGGAATCAATTGTTCTACCTAAAATGGAAGGAACACATAAAAGTCCAGATGTATTGGTAAAACAAACAGAAAACCAAAAGCAATGTTCCAGCAGCACTAAATGGCATGATCCAGCAGATAAAACTCATGTTGTTGAGAAAGTTGTGGACAAAACCAGAAGAATATTTGGAGATTCATCTCATCAAATACAAGAAACACATGAAACTGATAACACTGCATTAGAAATTTTGAAAGAGATTCCAGTTACAATATCCAAGCCACTTAAATATAACACTCATACATTATGCATAGAAGACAGTGGTGGCACAGAAGGTGTTCAGATTCCTGACAAAAGATTGCCTACTGAGAAATATGAATTTATGAAGAATGTAACAAGTGTCAATAAAAATTTAAGAAGTAAAAGAACAGCCAAAGCCAACCATAAACCATTGGATTCAAAAGATAAACAGGAAAATAAAGGAATGCACAAAAGTTGCATTTCTATATACAATCAGTTTTCCAACAATACAGAACAATGCAAAGTGACTATACGTGAGAATAAAACTGACTCAAATAATTCACAAACAAAGGGAAAAGGTCTGATCAATTACGCAGACAAGAAGTCAAAAATTATAAGCACAGATGGAGAAACTAATAAAATGTTTAATTCCAAAGAAAGTTACAATAAAGTGTGCAAAAAGAAAATAAAGTCAGTAGCAACAAATAATGACAGAAAAATTGAAATGAATACAGAAACAAGTGAAAAATCAAAGCTCAGTGTTCATGCACAAAATAATACGCTTGATTTCAGAAGTAATCCAATGAACCCAAATATCTCAATTTCATGCCAAAAAAATGTAAAAAGACAAAAGAGTAAAAAACAAAATACCATCACTCATGTATTGGTAAATGAAACTAAGAAAGAAGCAATAAATGACCAACCACAGCAGAAAAAGAAGAAACGTAGAAGAAACAGAGGAAAGAACACTGTACCAGAAGGAAATGAAATAAACTTTAGGCAAGAAGAATATGAAGCTAATGAAACGTGTGGCTGCAAGGAAGAAAAGCCAGAATTTCAGATGGATCCTGAAACAATGAAGGTAAAAGTGAAACAACATGAAAACTTAAATTCTGAAAATAGTTCAGAAACAACACTCATAAAAGAGGAACCAAATGAAACTAAATCAGGTGATTCAATACAGGTCAAAAATGAAGTGTTTGCTACACTAAGCAGAGAAAATCTGACACATCTGACAAGAACCGGTCTACAGCTCAGTGCGTCTTGTAACAATTCTGGAAGACTCCCTGACAACATGCCCCATGTGCCAGCACCAAAACCAACCAATACTCTTTCAACAGTGGATGATGAAGCAGAAATGGAACACAAATTAATTCAAAGAAATATATTTTTAACCTATGTATGTCATGTGTGCAAGTCATTGGCAAGCTCCAGCAGTAGTTTGAAAAAATGCAGTAACTGTAAGATGATATCATACTGTTCAAAAGAGCACCAGAAGGAAAACTGGGCTGCTCACAAGGACCTCTGCAAGGTTATCTCAAAAATATGCAAACAAAACAGCATGACAAATTTATTTGGGAAGGCCGTGGGAATTTCACCAGATGAATATCGTTACTACCGTAGCCACTGCATAAATAAATGTGAAAAGGAACTAGGGCGTGAATTATATCTGTGGGAGAAAGAAATGATTTGCTTTCCACAAGTGTGCCACACTTGCTATGAATCTGATACACAAAAGCTAACTGCCTGTCAAAAGTGCCATCACGTAAGTTACTGTAAGCTTAGTCACTTAAAAACTGACCATGACATTTGGTGCAAAGAATTTCAAGTTTATCGTGATATTACTTTGCACCAATGTCACCACGGAATTATACAACCACTTTTACCAGACACGTCATTGCAGCAGTATGCTCCACTGACTGGTGACATGAAAACATTCCTGCTGAATACTAATACTGTTGGAGAAAAATCAGAGTTGCATAGACTGAACTTGGTTGCACTCAGTGATATCGCAACATGTCCCCTAACTGTTCTGTTCTCTCTTCAACAGTGTAATTTCCATCTTGAGACAACTGAGACCCTTACTATACATTTGGTAGGAGCAGAAATGCAATTTGAAGTTGAGACTCTGCAAAAATGGGAACTATTCCTACTGCATTTAATACCCAGTCTCACAATGCTAAAAGTTGTTTTTATTGGGCCAAAACTCAAAACGGAAAGTAAGTTCATTCAGACGTTAGGCAAAAATAAGACATGTATGAAATGCAACACAGTTGGTAGAATGGTTATTTATGAATTTTGGAGAACACTCTACCATAAATTTGTTATGTCTTTAGACTATCAGAAACCTGATCTTATCTGTGCTTTCAATGCTGGTCTTTACAGGTTAACAGATTTTGAGGGAAAAGATACTTGGTCTCCAACCATTAAGGTGATGTTGAAAGAACCAGACATTCCTGTAGTTGTTACTGAATATACGCAAAAAGAACTGCCATTTGACATTCAACGAACACAAAACATTGTTGATTCTCTTGAGATAATTACACCACCCACAAGAAATCCATTCGCAAGTTTGAAACCAAGCCTTAATTTCTTGAGTGAAGAAACTGTGCCTGTCATTTTCAAGAACTTTTATATTAGTATTCTCCAAGGGAAAAAACAGTATTAAAAAAACATTCAGTATAATGTTTTCAAGTCCAATGACTAACGTCTGTCACCAACAGTCACACGCTTTTGGCTAGATCTGTAATGACAAAAATTACCAACAACAACAACAATAGCAACACTCGATCCAACACTTTACTACTAGTTATAAGTGTGAATTAAATTCAGTCTGTAGGTTATGATGGATGAAATTTGTCTTAGGTGTTGGACATGAAATATGCAGCTTAACACATATTCATCTCACCACTAAACTAAAAATGTTTCTTGACACTGTGTTTATACAATATGCAAAAAATCCATATGAACAGTAATACTTTGTATCTGCAATGGATACCAAATGTGTGATGTGTAACAAAAAAAAACATGTTTAATATTTTAAACTGCTATTATGGCATTTTTATAACATTTTCATTTATGGTGAGACTGAATGGTTTTTATTTGAAGCAAACTGAGTTTTCTGAACAAGAGGAGAGAATAAAATTTAAAATGTGACCCTCACTTACAAGATTCCTTGACATTACTGTCACTTCTGTAGTGTGGTATATGAAATTGACAATATCATGCTGAGCATACATTTCCTTCCTCACAACACATTATCTAGATATCGGATAAGTAAAACTAAAACAAAAGAAGACTGGGGCAGAGTCAAGCATTTACTGTAGTTTAAATCAGTAACAGTACAGTGGACCAGCAAAGGAACAAGCTTCTCTGTAATCCTAAACAATTAAAGGTACAAGATTTATATTCAACAAGGTGTCCTGCAAAGCATTTTCCGAATAGATCTGAAATGGACAGCACATTGAGGCTGGAGGAAAAAAAACCGAGCTTAAAGATATGTGGCTGAAACATGTACATTACACAGCTAAATGAAGTCATCAGTTCAAAAAAGAATAATTGTTTACTTCTCTTTCCAATATGAAGCTGTCTTGATATATAGAGTATTGGTGTCAAAACGTGGAGTGTTGTCGAGTGTATGAGTGTTACAGGAAGTGTGTTGATATTCTATGTCAGAGACAATATTAGAACATAAGAATTTGAAAATGATTAACAATACTGTGTCCATTTTTAGTATTTTGCAGTCAGGTAATGTATGGGTAATGTAAGAGTTTATTTATAAAAGAACAATAAAAAAGGATTCAGATGCTACATGTATTTCACATGTTCTTCATATGTAAGAATTATTAATCCTAGTTAATACTTCCATTAACTGCCGCAACAACCACACACTTACTTCTAAATGTTGATAACTCTTGAAAGCTTCTGCACACGGTTAAGCAGAATGTCTCCTTGCTTGATTGTAGCTTGATATTGCCAGTTCTTTGAATCAGGTCTGTTAGTTTCAACAATACCTCCAACTTTGTCAACCTTACAATGCAGTCGGCCTGCTGCTATGTAGCGTGACAGCTCCCTGAAAAGAAAACCACTGAAATTGCTCTTCATGGCACATAATTCAGATCTTACCGAGGAAAACAATGGCCATTTTTCAGATCAGGAAGGCAGGAAGACAAAGTAAACTGTGTGACAATATATACAAAAAAAGAGCATGAAATAAACAAGTATAAGTAATACAGGTAATGTACATGTAACGTACCATTGAGGTGTGTTCGTCCAACCATTGTTGCAGTACCAAGTCAATAAGTATTACATACTGTAAGTGTAATTTGTAGCCTAAGGTATCCAGCATACAATGGCAATGTACCATATTATATTGTCATCTGTGGCCTAACCAGCTCCACAATATTTTTCACATCATGTCATAAATGGCATGATTTTTTTTAAAAACGTTACTGAACATAAAACATGTGTTTGATTTTCTCTAAAAATTCTGTCCGAGACATTTCTCATTCTAAGACAAAATGAGCGAGATATAATAAAAAATGTAAATTGGTCTCTTCACCACCTTGGAGACATCCAACTGACATACGTTTACCATACACATACAAGGAAGAATACAGACTACAGTTGCAGTATAAGTACTATGTATTTTTATTTTCTTGTATATTTACTATATTATTTTAATATATAATAGTTCAATAATTTTCATACAGACGACCTGCTAAATTTGTAGGATTCCAATCTTAGTTATTTTAATGGAATTTGAATTTTCTTGAAAGATTTTAAAAAAATACTCAAATATCAAATTTCATGAAAATCTGTTCCGTATGAGCTGAGTTGCTGCATGTGGACATATGGCTGGATTGACAGACAGACATGATGAAGATAACAGTTTGATTTTTGCAATTTTACAAAAATGCCTAAAAAGTCCATAAAAATGTACACTAACAAATAAAGTAACAAGAGGGGAAAGGTGGATTCTCTACTTCAATTAACACAATTTCCATTCATGTTCCATGCACCTTGGTATTGAATTCAACTGCATATTCATGTGGTTTCCATCAGAACTACCAAGGATTGAAAAAGCAAGTAACTTGCAAGTATTCAGGATTCTGCCATGGTATAGGTTATACACAAATTTTTGACATCCTAATTTTTTATATGAAACATCTTACTTACTCCATGGTGCAGAGTCCTTCTTGAGAAGCTAACTGGTTTGCAGCTAGTCAAGAAATTCCCCGCATTTCATGGAACCCGAAGGTTCATTACCGCGCTCACAAGCATCCACCACATGTCTCTATCCTGGGCCAGCCCAATCCAGTCCATATACCCACATCCCACCTCCTGGAGATCCATCCTAATATTATCCACCCATCTATGCCTAGGTCTCCCCA
>Ga0136643_10012215_pt1 | contig 12776 bp, 9 predicted proteins | sample TergutLab28metaG_FD_96883 | JGI IMG/M metagenome (GOLD analysis project Ga0136643, IMG submission 96883) | Labiotermes labralis P1 segment gut microbial communities from Petit-Saut dam, French Guiana - Lab288 P1 (version 3) (version 3) | ecosystem: Host-associated > Arthropoda: Insects >...
TTATTTTACATGTAAACAAAACATGAAATTGGTTACTACTAGATTTAAGTCGGGAGGGCTACATGAGAAGCATGTAGTGGCAACTTGGGATCTTGGGAACCATCTCAGCATTTGCTTATAGACAAAGGGGAAACCAAGAAAAACCTGTGTCGAGATGGCCGGTCGCAGGACCTTCCTTGTGAGTTCTATGTATTATTAAACTTAATATCATATTGTATTGTGTGTATTGAATCCATATGCTGGACACCACGTTTTCTCTTTTCCATTCGTAGACTGGTGGTGTGTCCGTGTCAACCAACCCAACTACGTGTGTACCCTACCATTTGTAGCGTCCAAGTGAAACTACCAGCCGATCCCAGTGGCCGCACGGTCTATGGTGTGGGTCTGCGGCCGCTCACTTGCCGGGAATGCGGTTTCGAATCCCGCCGGGGACATGGATGTCTGTCTCTTGTGAGTGTATTATATTGTCAGGTACAGGCGTGTGGTGTGCAACACAATTCTACCCTCACTCTACAATTGGCAGTATTTCGGGATACGTCGATTGACACCGGTTGCATGCCACACAAAAGGTACTTATATTTTTTAATACATCCTCTATACATCCTCTAAGAAATACCGCAGCTGACAGATATAAAATTCATATTTAACTTGTACATAAATTTTCTGAACTTAGTATTTTCATAAACAGTTATGCAGTTTTTAAATGTCCTTTGGTCGATAGCCATTGACTATACTTCTATACATCGTACGAACATATTTAATGAAATATTTTTTATGTAAAGTGGGAGATCTCCTATCTCATGGTACTTGGTTTAAGTATGCATTCATCTTCTTGTACAATGACCTGCTGATGACCTATACTCGATGTCGAAACTGGTAGCCAGATAATAAATATTCACAAATCAGTGAGTAATACATTTACATATACATTTGATTTTTACACTAAAGGAGATATTTCATATAAAGACAAAGACAGAATATCACCAGGGAAGACATTAATAGATATCTGCGAATGTTTTTAATTTAATTACAACTAATATTTCTAAAGTATAATAATAATAATAATAATAATAATAACAAGCGTTACAAACAAAATATTACGCGACAAAAATATTGAACACAGAGACAGATAGCAAATATAGACTTTGCTAAAATTTTGCTGAGATAATAGACCATATAATATCAGCATGCTCAATATTGGCAAAAGAACAGTACATAAAAAGACATGATAAATTGTGTGCACAAATACACTTCAACATATGCAAGGAAACAAGGGTACAATTGGACAAAAAAACACTAGCATGAACATGTGCCAAAATCAGTAGAAACAAGTCAAGGAGACAAGGTAACCGTATTGTGGAACCAGCAAATACCAACTGACAGAACTATCCCCAACAACAAATCAGACATTATAATCCGTCATAATGAAAAGGGAGCATGTATGTTAACAGACGTTGCAATCCCAGGAGACAAAAATGTGATTAAAAAAGAAGCTGAAAAGAGTCTAAAATATAAAGACCTTACATCAGAAATACAGCGCATGTGGAATGTAAAAACAAAGGCGATACCAGTAAAAACAGGGGCGACCGGGACTATGTCATTCAGAAAATACGTGAGCAACATACCAGGAAAACATAAAGTTAAGAACTCCAGAAAACAGCCATATTGGGCACTGCACATATACTTCGGAAAGTACTAATGTAAAAGTACAATAGATTCAACACTTAAATTAACGATATAAGCACCATGAATATTAACAACACTGTATTCCCCACGGACATAGTTTATCACAGGAACATAAGTATAAATACCCTTCATAAAAGAGATGATAATAACAATAATAAACAATTACCCTCCAAGTCAAAACGAAAAATCAATGGATTATGAGTGACCCAATCCGTATACAACGAAGAATATATAAAGGGGATAGTCTTAGCCCGTTATGCTTTTGCCTTGCACTAAACCCCCTTTCTTATCTGCTCAACAGAACAAACTGTAGTTTTGGTATACACTCTGGTAACCAAGAAATGCAACGCTTTAACCATCCTTTATACATAGATGATATTAAATTATATGCCGCTACAAACAATCAACTACAAGAACATCTACGGCTCACTCAAACTTTTTCAGGAGTCATTAAAATGGTATTTGGGATTGAAAAGTGCAAAACATTATTTATTGCAAAGGGGAAACTAGAAATGAGAAACTTCACAACAGAGGATGATGATGACACAATGGAAGCCATGAACGAGAATGACATGTATAGATACTTGGGTTACATGCAAGCTAAACAAATTAAGCATGCCCGAATTAAACAGAAGCTAGGCGAATATTAATGACAAAGTTGAATGAAAAAAATACGATAAAGCTATCAACACTTATGCGACCCCAGTACCAACTTTTAGCTTCGGAATGGTGAAATGGACACCTACAGACTTAGAGAACCTCTAAACCAAAATGAGAACGTTGCTCACGAGACACAGATTTCACCACCCCGTGTACAAAGGAAAGACTTACTCTACCGTGGCAAACGGGTGGCAGAGGATTGATTGATATAACTCGACTGCGTGATAAAGAGGTGAAGCTCCTTCAGACATACTTTTTAAACAAACAGATCACGTCATCTCTTCATGCTGCAGTAGTAAAAGCAGATGATAGGTGCACACCACTGGACTTAGTCCGCGCAAATGCAAATGAACTCGCCACAGATGAAGAATATAATAACAAAGTCAAGAGACAATGGTCCCAAAAGCCTTGCACAGCCGCCATCCGTAGACTTCAGCCAATAATATGTAGACATAGAGGCGTCGAACAAATGGCTGACAAACGCGGATTTGTTCGCCGAAACAGAGGACTTTTTAACAGCAATACAGGACCAAGTCATACTAACAAGAAACTACAAGAAATATACTTTGAAACAGCCAGACACCGATGAGCTGTGCAGAAGATGTAGAAAAGAATCGGAGACAATCCAACACATTAACTTCAGCATGTGAGCATCTAGCACCTACCGAGTATGTAAAGAGACATGATGGACTAGCCAAAGTTATCCATTAGAAACCGGCAGAAGCAGCTGAATTTATTGAAGATAAAAGTCCATACTATAAGTACACACCAGCCATTGTACTGGAGAATGAACATTTCACGCTGTACTGGAATCGCAGCATACTTACGGACAAAACAATACCTTTAATCGACCTGACATAACTTTTACGAATAAGAAAACAAAGAACAACTTTTCGATAGACATAGTGGTCCCAAATACACATAATCTCGCCAAAACAATAAGCGACAAACAAAACAAGTACCAAGAATTGGCAAATGAAATAAGTGCTATGTGGAAGCAAAAGGCAACACAAGTGATCCCGACAGTAATATCATCTACGGGAGTAATTCCAAAGTCACTATCACAAAGTCTAACAAGACTTAACTTGCACCTGAGTGCATATACACAAATGCAAAAATTTGTTATTCTTGACACATGTTCGGTTGTAAGAAACTTTTTAAACTACAAATAAGACCACCAAGCCTAATCCTGTTGATTACTACATCCCAGGAAAGCTGAATATTTCCCAGCCAAAGCTGAGAAGTGAGAAATTCGATGATGATGATAATAATAATAATGATAATGTACATTTTATATATATATATACACACACACACAAACACATTCCATTGATCCATAAGTTTTTCACAAAGACAGTAGTATGTGGAATAAGTCATAAATACCCAAATATACACAATTACAGTGTAAAATACTACTATCATTTTACAAACAGTATTGTAGGTTATCTTGATACACAAAAATTCATCTACAGTGTAAAAATATTTTCTTAAGGCTGCTTGGAATATTACCTTGTCATTCCTGAGGACTCTCAGACTATGTGGTAAACTGTTGAAAATTTTTAAGCCAGCATAAAATGTACTTCTTTGAAAACTAGATACATTAGCATTGGTCTATGAAGATGGTGCTTGTTCCTTATATTAATATTGTGTATATATGAATTTCATAATTTTCCTGATTATTGATAGGAGTTCATTAATGAAAGTATTTATTGACACGGAGCAGGTAGAATCTCTAATTGTTTAAATAGACTTCTACATGAGTTTCGGGGTTGTGCACCCACCATAATTCCGATTATTTCCTTTTGTAAAGTGAAAATCTTCGCACTGTTGGAAGAGTTACCCTCAAAAACTGTTCCATATTTCATAAAAGAATGAAAGCAAGCATTACAAATTAATTTGAGAGTGTTGATGTTACTGATGTGGTTATATTAGATTTTCACTCATCAAATTTAAAGAAGGTACTGGAAATTGTTTTCATTGGCCCACACATGTGTCACATCTAACAAACACTTCATTCTGTATATTTATTGAGTAAAATGTCAGTCAACAACACAATCAATAATTTACAATGGTTACCGGTTTCAGCCTCTGTTCAGACCATCATCAAATTATGTATTATTTAGAATTAAAGAAAAAATTATACAATCCTCTCAGTGTAAAAATGGAAGAGATCTCGTCTAGTTGGCAAAGCTTGATGAACCTTGTTAAAAACATTGTAAGGTATATGAAACAAATTCCATACACTAAAAAAAACAGAAATATTATTATTAAATAGACAGGGTAAGCAGCTTAAAAGATTGGTTGATTGCACACTGCAGCTTCCATTTTACAAGCTCTGAAACTGGTAACATGTACCCAGGCAATCGTATGTTCAAAAAATTTTGATGTGTTAGTGTGAGAACATAGCTAGTTTTCTACAGCAAATATTTCCTATGCTCGTATGTCAGCCTTTGCTGGGGGTTCACAATGGGATTGTCTCACTTAAAGAACACTTCATGCACTATATGGCAAAGGGTTGCTAGCAAATTGAAACCCTACATTCTGAATATTTTCTTTAAGATCGTCTGCAGTGCGACGATTATGTCTATACACTGTATTCTTTAACATTTCCAACAAGTCAGAATCGCACGGGTTCAGATCTGGCAAACATGGAGACCACGCTTCCCTGCTTATTATCCTGTCCCAACAAGTCTGTAAACAAGGCACAAAATCGTATGGGGTGTAAAATATTGCACCGTCTTGCTGGGAGGGCAGGAGGGAAGGGGAGAGCTCACCCGTAATCGGGCAGGTGTTCCAAAGTGGTGTCAGAGTATGTGTAACAGATCGACGTGAATTTAAGGTCTCTGGTAAAATGTGCCAAATAATTCTACTTGCAATACCCAAAAATATGCACAGAGTGAAGCAATCTGAGACCTCAGTTCGTCTAATTTTCCCATAATATACATAATGTAAATACTGTTTACTCCCCCACCTGTTCCTTTGTGTAATCCGACCTAAGGATGGCCTAATAACATATCCCGAAACAAGTCTGTAACTGTGCAATGTCGTTTACATTATTAAAGACGTGTCACCTGAACGACGACGAATTATAGCTATTTCCCAGTAACAGGATGTCATTCTCCAAGAACCACTCAGAAATTCTTCCAGCAGACAGCAATTTAACTTTCATGTTAGTCACACAGAAGTCCGTATAGTGACTCGCTACGGGGGTACGGTCTGGGGATCAAATGCCGGTGGTGGCGAGATTCTCCACACCCGTCGAGACAGGCCCTGAGGCCTGCCCAGCCTCCTATACAGTGGGTACTGGATCTCTTTCCTGGGGCTAAAGCGGCTGAGGCATGACGTTGACCAATCACCCCTATCACACTGAATGCCAGCCATGAAAGCTTAAGAATTAGAATAAACTCTCACAACCTGATTTTGTGTTCAATTCAAGGCTTTTCTTACTGCAACAAGTCAATAAACCATGTTCAAAATAGTCCTCCAGACAAATCCTTTAAGTGGGGCTTTCACTGCAACAGATATACAAGCACAAGGCAATTTCAGATTTTTGACTGAAACTACAATTTCACCACCACCACCACCACCACCACCATCATGGACTCTAAAGGGTTAGACATAGTGCTTGTGCCTTAACCCTACAGGTGAAGTCAGTCATTCCGTCTTTTCTTTAGGCATCCTTTGTTTCTTCTCCCTCTTGGTTTCTACTTAAGTGCTTCTATGGGTACCCTGCTAGTGTCCATTCTCTCTAAGTGTTATAACCACTTTTGCTGACATTGAAGAACTACAATCTCTGAAGTGGATTTACAGTATTTACCCAAATATAAGCCACAAACTTTTCATAATTCATTGCCTGGAAAATGTTGGGGTGCCTTAATATCACACAGAAAGTGAAAACCTATTCTGTGTAGGTATTTTCCTGAAAACTGTGAGGCAGGGTAATACTGTATTTTGATATATATATGGTACCTTCCTTCCGTCAGGCACCAGAGACACAGTATGTACCTTCACCAATGTCAACACTGTTCTCCATCAACAATTTATACCCTTCCCTCCTCAGTCTACCCAGCCACTGCTTGTAAGACATTTCCCACAAAACTTCTGTACATATCTCTTTTCCATACATAAGCTGCTTTTCTTCACATGAGAAAGACCATTGGCAAATTACAATAAGCAATTGCAACCAAGTTAATTATATGTTCCAAATAACACATTGTGTTGTTCAAAAAATATAATTAACTTGATTTATTAAAAACAGAACAGGTTGATGAAACCTAAGACCCTGCAACCTGATAATTCTGGCTGACCAGAAACAGGAACACGAATTCACACTTCTGTCATTTAAGGTTTCCATGCAACCGCATATTCAGATTATGGTCCCCTGGAATATGACACAGATTCCACTCAAATATCTGGTGAATTATAGTGTCGCATCCCATATAATAAATTACATATTTGGATCTGAATATATGATCTGAATGTAAGAATGTCATTTACAGGTGTTTTGACAAGGTTTGCTGTCAACAATTTTGGTGTAACCAATGACATGAACTACTGTTGCATAATTATTATAAATCACTTTCACGGGCAAGACGGCTAACAGGAACCATCATAGATTCTCTGCACAGACAGATCCTGCAGTGCAGAGGTGCACAAATCCTGGATGCCAGGCAACTACATTTTGTACAGTGCCACCAATATTTTTGCATCCTCAGGGTGGAACTTCTTAAGGTCACTGTTCTGGCAACTCAAATTTTAAGGTGGCTCGAAGATTTTTGGAAAATTTGAACACCCCTTCTGTCCTGAGTACTGTAGCACAGTAAACACAAATGATACTATTTTAATATAATTGTTGTCGCTTATATTAAGCCTTGCCCACACTCATTTAGATCACCTTCAACCATCTCAAAACACCCTGCAAAATCATCAGAACTCAGTTAATTTTTTAAGGTTTGTTTTTAATGCACACATACTGTGTTTGTTGGGTTCTTCCAGAATGCAATATAATTTCATTGAATCTTAAGTTGCTTATTAGGTACGTCAATGAAAACAAATAAGTAACTGAACTTCTTTTGTAATTTCCTTGTATTCTATCATTTCAATTTCTCTGTCAAAGTCAGTGATACACGTTCTTTTGGTACCTTTACTACCACTACAAACTTCATTCAACTTGGACGTCATTGTTAGAGTTGGGTGAATATACAAACTCAAAACGCATTTAAAAAAAGTGAAGAAAATACTAACACTTCCAATCATAACAGAAAATAGCACAGATGGCTGTGGGATGGTGATAAGCTCACTTGGTTCTGCTTAATTATCTTTCAGTTTGGCCAATAACATGACTCTTTTTTTTGCTGAGGCTTGCTCACTACCATTTAGCAAATCATCACATCACAGACTACTGGCACTTTACTGCATAATAAAAGAGGATATGAGGGCATCATTCATGTGTGTACACTATATAACTTTCAATAAAGTGCTGATATCCATGATGGTATAAAATTTGCAAAAACTGCAATTTTCAAAAACTCCTTAAAACATTAAAACGGCTATAATACAGAAATCCTGTATGAAGAAAAATGACATTCATAAAATTATATTCCCACATGGAGAGATAAAGAGTAACATTACACTTCACTCACATAAATGAATGGTAGATACAGGGTATCTGTTGAGTATCTCGTGGGTGGATTTTAAGATGTTTCAATCAGACATACACAATGTAAAACTGTCAGGTTCCCGAGGTACAGCAATCAAACCCAATTTGTTGGATTATCTTGAAATTTGAGAATTATGTTTAATTTGGGATTGGGTGGGAGGAACATTCATTGAATCGCTAAGCATGAAACATGTTCTTCTGGAGTGCAGCTCCAATGCAAGGAAATAACATTTCATAATTTCCAGCATTTTACTTTAGAAGTATATTTCTTCACGCACATTTCAGAAACACAATATGTAACACTAATGGAGGGACCCAAACTGCTTTAAAAAATATTTTAATAACAGGCGGGCACTTAACGGTAATTCCAGTTCTCCAATCAGGATGTTTCCACTTTTTGTTCTTATTTATTTTACTAATTATTGCAGCATTCACTATACTTGTGTAAACTTTAATAACACACTAAGAGCATTCCCCATTATTGTTGTAATTTAAGTACTTGTAATGAGCAACTTCAGTGTGATATGCATACAGAACACGAATGATTTACAGTTCCAGCTGCATTCTCCATACTCTTAAGTCAGCAACTCATGGCAACAAAAGAGGATTATGTGCTGTTTTTCAAGTACAGAGTACATAATGATTATACAAGGTGATTCATGCCTTATGGACATCACTGGAGGGACATGGTTCCTTAGATCTATCTGATCAATAGAGTATATATGAACATGTGTCTGTTCTTGGACTGTTATAGAGTTAAGGCTACTTGAAACTTACAACAGAAGGTACGGATTATTGAAAATAAATGGAACAAATAATAAACAAGTATGATACCTAATTAATTTAAAGTATACATTTAACTTAACTTCATGAAATTGCTTTCAATATACACTGACCTGTGCATTAAGCAGGTTTTAAAAAATTCCACTGCTGGCCAACTCATGCCACCATTCAATTGTGAAAAGCATGAGTTACAAGTTGCAGCTTCTGACTGTTCCTGTTCCAGCTAGTTCAAGGTCATGCAGTGTGACTTGCAAAGCCTGGTTCACAGGAGGGTGTTTACAACAATTATAAAACCACTGAGAACAGCACCCATACTGATATTCACTTTTTTGATCATGAAGACCTAGGCAATCATCTCCTGCAGTAATGTCCACAAGTCTAAATCACTCTGTAGACTATATAAGACACTGAACAAGCACAGAAGTAAACTAATTTAAATCAACTGCTGCTACTCAATATCTACAAATCTGAGAGAATATTTCTTCTACATCTAGAGAACTTGATACACTCTCCCCTACAGCTGATTTCATAAACAGATTCCCCTGCCTCAAACAAGACATTCTTCCTGTCCTAACAAATGAAAAAAGAATATGTCTCCTTCACTGGACAGAAATAGCAATGCACTCACTTTGAAACATAAGTAAATACAAATGGTTTAATGATGGGCACTTTCTTACACAACCAATGAGGCAGCATGCAAAAACAAGATATACATTCTTGCACTTTCATTTTGCAAAAGTGATCAAAATGTACAACCTCAACACATTCAAATTTAAAGCTATCAACCAGAATTCAAACTTGTGTACTATGTTTCCGCGATGTGACAAAATATTATGCCCATGTATGCAGTCATTTGATTAAAACTCACTGCTGTGTTGTATCTCTTAGTGTTTGTTGGCACAAGGACATCCCTTGATTGCATACAACAGTCATTCATAGCTTTAAGAGTACCACAGTGCTTGCAACAACCAAGATGAGAATCTCTGTCTATAAGCCACGTTTAGTAATTACATGTGGTACATACATTAATACCCCATCTTAGTATCTGCAGGATCCACATGTAAATTCAGTAATACCTTGGGCATGACTAAGATGTCATTGAACATACACCAGAAGACATCCTAAATTATTATTCTGCATGTTCCTACACTCCTCTGAAAAAGAATCTTGAAACTGTAAGTACCACCATTCACACACAGCACAGCAGTGTCCAATTAACAAACAACACAATTTTTTCAAACCCAAAGAACAAGAGCAAAAATAGGAAACACTATGTTCACAAGCGCCATAAGGATATTAGCAATTTTCCACAAAGCACTGTATTTACTAAAAGGATGTAACAGATACTGAATCATTTGTATTCTTAATGATACAGACTACTTCCTTGAAGGGTTATTCATCCACAAATATGTCTGCGAGCATAAAATTCAAGTATTCATTTTTCTAACACACATTCATCTTGCAATAGTTAATATAATCAAACTCAGTTGTAACATGAGAGGGACCGAATATTTTGTCCTTATAAATCAGCAATGTTATAACCATGGACTATAAAGTTATGGTGACCAGTGTGGAATTAATTGGTACTAAAGACTATCTTTATGTTTTAGACAAGGTGTTGCAAAAATCAATGATGTTATGACCAGGTTCAAACCTAGTGTTTTACAATAACACATAAAAAAAAATCTACTGATGGAGGACAAAATTGATGTAATAATCTAATAGCTTCTAAAATGTACAGTAGAGGAAAGAAGAAACAACATTCATATGCACATAACTTAAGTACTTGTCATCATAGGTTATCTTCATAACCAAATGAGGGGTGAGAGGGAAGAAGGGTTGGACCAGAAGCAGGTTGCTGTACAGAATTGATAGGAAACATTGTTCTACTACAAATATTCAACCACTTACTTGCAGTGCTGCATACTGTACACCCTTCAGCAGAGCCTAACACTAACTATAACAATAATGATGGTATCATCCACTGATGTTTTATTAACACTCAGTAGAACACCTTACATGACCAAGTGGCACCTCTCAAGGTAACTTGCATGATCAGCACCTTGTATGCATGAATTATTTATTATATTTACCAACTGCTTAACATTCCAGTGTCAGTCTGCTGGCAATTCTAAGGAATAATCTACATGAAAGAAAAAAGCCCAAGGAATATGCCAGTTCTTAAAACTTACAATTTCTGGATATTTACATTATCATTCTACATTCTAAACAATAAGCTAATGGTGTGCTAAATAAACAACCCTACTTCATTAGCTACATTACATTTCTGTACCAACAATGTCTATGGCTTCATTATAACAAATGGCTTGGAGAACTCACTCAGTTTGTAGAAGTAACAGTTACTTAAAAGATGCTTCACTATCAATGACTAGAATGTGAGTATAATTCGGTGCACTACAAGCACAACACCCTGCACAGTGAAAGAACTGCAAATGCTGTATTTTTTTTTACCTTTGTTTCAAAAAGTAAGTACTTAATTTATAAAATTATATTGGGCTTCAAATACAATGAAAATAATATTCTTCATATAAAAATAAACTCAGCTTCTTCCAAGACATTCATTCTACAGAACATTTTATTTCAAATTGTAGTCATATTGTTAGACAATACAGCAAATAGACACTTTAATCTGTAAAATAACGATCAACATCACTGCCTTTGTTTATAAAAAGTGCAATTTAACTGCACAATCTTCGACTGAGTCTATCCTGCTCATCAAATATGACTGCCAACATTCCAATTTTTTGTAAATTTACTCAAGAAACAAATTCTTTAATCAAACTAAAATAAATATAAAGACAGTGTTCAGTCTCGAGGATTCTGTTCTTCCGGGACATGAGACTGCATCTGGGGTGAGTGGCTCCCAATGTGTCATCTTAAAGGATCAATAAGGCCAGTTCCCAGGACTTAACTGGCTCTTGAAGATGAAGATAACATGTTACTTTGAAAAGCACGTTCCAAAAACCCTGTAACACCATGTCACATTCCAGAAGAAAGAATTCCTTAGATACACCACTGCAAAAGCCTCGAAACTCAACATTCTATTACTTCCCTAAGAATAATTCTCATTGTTGACTACACCAAATAATGCACTGCCATCAATGAAGTCTCACCACATCTAACAACGCAAAACCATGGAAGAAATTTTACCACATATGCGTCTCACGGATCTCACTAATGATGTGCCCAGCTTGCTGGAGAGCCTACAAACATAAAATAATACACTGTAATTGAATATGTATAGCAATCATGTAAATTTTTTTTCCCCCAAAAACTAACAAAGTGACTTTTTACCATGTCATGTTTTAAAACTGATGTAATTTCCTTACTGGTGAATAATGATTGAAGTGACACTTTTTGAAGCTCGCAACACTGGACAAATATAGAATCAAACTGAACATACTGCTAACTGCCTGAGGAAATGCATTAGATATTAGTTTTTGAACTGTAAGGAGGGTTTACCAAAACAACTATTCTTGAAATAACTCCTCAAAAAAAAAGTTAAAAGCTGATAAAGGTGGTGCTAACTGAACAAAAGTTCTAAACATCCACTATTAGAATCAGCCTTCACAAATCTGTAAGATGCGTCACACACAAAACACAAGTTACTGGCTTCTGTATTCACAGTCACAAGATTAAATATCAATTCCACCCATATGAAATAATGGTTCTGCATGGGCAGCAACCAGTCAATGAAAAATGTATGTGACAGAGAGTTGACCAACAGCTGATTTTCATAACAGACGAGGCATGATTTTACCTTACGAATTATGTAAACAAAGTAACAAGCACAGAGAAATTAAAATCCTTATGCCATTAAACACTGTAAAAGTAAAAGTGTATCAAATAAATGAACCATCCCCCCCCCCCCCAAAAATTTTAAATTAAGGAAATTAAATTTGAAAAAACTTTTCTTCAAAAAACTAAAAACTAAAAAAAAAAGAAAAGGAATTTCAAACAGAAAAAA
>Ga0136643_10012216_pt1 | contig 12775 bp, 14 predicted proteins | sample TergutLab28metaG_FD_96883 | JGI IMG/M metagenome (GOLD analysis project Ga0136643, IMG submission 96883) | Labiotermes labralis P1 segment gut microbial communities from Petit-Saut dam, French Guiana - Lab288 P1 (version 3) (version 3) | ecosystem: Host-associated > Arthropoda: Insects >...
CCTGTAGTCTCCACACTGACACAACCTGTAGCCTCCACACTGACACACCCTGTAGTCTCCACACTGACACACTGTAGCCTCCATACTGATACACCCTGTAGTCTCCACACTGACACACCCTGTAGCCTCCACACTGACACACCCTGTAGTGTCCACACTAACACAACCTGTAGCCTCTACACTGACACATCCTGTAGTCTCCACACTGACACAACCTGTAGCCTCCACACTGACACACCCTGTAGTCTCCACACTGACACATCCTGTAGTCTCCACACTGACACACCCTGTAGCCTCCACACTGACACACCTGTAGTCTCCACACTGACAAACCCTATAGTCTCCACTCTGACACACCCTGAACTGTAGCTTTAATTGTTGCAGTTTATATTAGTGATGTGGTAACAAATGAAACTCACATGTCATTTTAGTGTCTGAGCAAGGAAGTTCTCACATTTGTCAACAAATTTTAATATGAAACTAAAGTGTTCTAACACGGCACTGTCCATGTAGTTAGGCACGAGTGGATATATATAACAACTGACACAAATGTCACGCAATACACAGTAATTACACAAACCAGAAAGTACGACATACTTCATACAGTGTTTTGACATTATAGCATTTCAGATACAAGCTTCTGCTTATGAAATGAGTGCGCTATCAGATAAGGCACTCATTGTCAGAAAAATGCAGGCTCTTTACTGCATAATTCCCACTAGAGATTTTTTTTCGAATCTCCATACGTTATTTTTCTCGGTACTATTTTCACGTATGATACAATAACTGAGTATACCATTACCATCGACACTACCATTAGACGAACAAACGACTACATAAGCATGACAATCAGGCTTCTGACACATCGATACCGAGACTAGAATAATGAACTTCGACACAGACAATACATCCGAATACCTACCAAAATATATAACATAAGCACAACCAACACTACCACAGTTATCTTGTTTTGCCAGTACAGTTTTTAGTACGTAAATCCGCAATGTGGTCGCAAGCCGCATACACCAAGCAGAATTTGTCAGATGTGACAAGGAACCCAAATGACGCAAACGTCTTTAGGAAAAACAAAATCAAATTAAAGCGCTGCAAATTTAACCTTGAAAACTTTAGGAGATTTTATCATTCGATTATATGGTGTAACTATTTTAAATCCTACTGATAATTAACACTAATTAACACGTGTCTCTATAACTAATAAAGCTGTTTAAATACTCTACTTCAGGTAGTATATTGGATGGGTGACTGCCAGGGAATATCATGTGCTGTTGGCATTATACTTATATGGGCCGGGATAACTCAGTTGGCACAGAGACTGGCTTCGGGCTGGACGGTCCGGGGATCGAATCTGCGAAAATGTATGGTTTGTGGGGGTGGGAGCAATTCTCCTCAACTTGTTACCTTGACAATATTTTCGCTAAACCTTCTTCGTGCTCCAGCCACTTTACGCTTTTAGACGTCAAGAGACCACGTTCAAGTGGCTTGCTGTCGTGTGGAGTTTGTGGCTGCGGAATTTGGAATATGGATATCAATGCTTTCGGAGCAGCCTGCTGCCACCGTCTTCAGGATGTTAAAGCACTAGGGCTACTGCCCCCATCTACGTGATCGACCCTAGAGATGGCGGCAGTAGATTCGTCAGAATTATTGGATATTATCTTTTGCAAGGCCTCGTACCTCGCGAGACCTAGGTAAGATTCTCCAGTCCTTCGAAAAACCCAAATTTAAAAGATAACCGATCTTGCCGTACACCGAACCCAGACATCCCCGTCCTGCAGCCCGTCAGTGTGGGATGCACACCGATTAAATCTCGACAGAACTCTCAGCTATACTGCAGGGAGTGCATGGTGTTTTCTCGTTGTCTATCAAAAAAAATGCAGAAATTTTACACGACTAGCCCTCAAATTGAATTTTCGCGGTCTCCTTATTTGCCCTTCGGATGCAGTTTTAACACCCGCAGTTAAAAGCAAATTTTAAATAGCTTCATCAGTTCCAAATTCAGAATTGTTAGCAATCCTGTCAACTTTGCAGATCGAAAATCTTTGAGGCCGAAAAAGCGACGTCAGAAAACTAAGGATCGATGATCATAAAATACGTTTACGTGACATATATTTAGTAATTGCAGACTGTGGTAACATCCCGCACACGGCTGTCATATGGTGCCGAACGACTGTCATCCGCTTCCAGCGCCGAAGGGAAGTTTTACCTGCCACAAATCTCAAGTTAATAGCGAGGTAGAAACATTTGTAACAAGATGGATGATGACTCAGGACACAAACTTCTGTCATCAGGGGATGGAAAAGCTTCTTTCACGATATGATAACCTAAATGCCTCATAAATTTTGGAGCTAAGTATGTCATTTGACGAAGCTGTTAATCGCTCGAGTTTTGTATTGGGGTGCTGATAAGTCCTTAGCCCGACCAGGATGGAAACAAGCTGCGCCTGTCAAAACTGTGATGGGCAGAAGAATGCATTGATTTGGCTAGGGTAGGGACAGGTGGTGTACTCTTGTGAATGTGGTAATGAACTTCCAAATTCCATAAAATCCTGGGAATGTAGCTTTTTTCCTCCCTGGTCGGGTTAAGGACTTATCAGCACACCTGTAGTGTCGGTGAAGGATGAATGAGCCTGGATACTTAACAGAACGATAGTGTCCGTATGTCCGTATGTCCGTAGGAACGGAGGAAAACCTATCCAGTTCTACTTTGTCTATCACAAATACAGTAACTGGAGACGGGCTGTTTGTAAGAGTAGTGGTTTATTGGTACACTTAAAATAGAAGTGATATTGATTACAGCTACAAATAGTAAACCCCGACACGTGCCTTTGACACTTATTTCGTCACTGACACTCGTGAGACTGAATCTGGAATTCGGCAGTGTGAAACAGCTGTGGATGCACTCTGCATGTCGTTACGTATTGGTGATGAATGAACCCTCGGAGAAAGATGAGGGTAAGAGCTGGAGGAGATAATGATTTGGCTGGAGCCGGGTGTGTGTAATAAATATTGTTTTTTTTTTGTTTGTTTGTTTTGTGTTTTGAATTATCGAGTGATTCTCTCGTGAGTCAGTTGGCTATTGTCCAGCTTTTGAGATTTATAATCACAGCCATTTCCGGTCTGACACAGTTTCCCACATGCTGAGAAAATAATTTACCATATACCATTTTTTTCTACCTATAGTAGCCGCAACGTGTCTAAATGGCTTCCACGTCACACGAGAAATTACGGGGTTAATTCAGATTGCTTGAATATCGGGATAGCGTTTCTACTTTCACTGAGTAAAAGTCGATATTCGCTTATGGACCATCGCTGCCTTTGTTGTCTGGGTATGAAGAATAGTATTAATGTTGGCATTCTCTGCTTATAGTGTCATGGCACCGGGTAATTCTGTATTTATTTGTTGGCAATCTAATCCACCATGCATCTTGCAATAACAATGTAATATTTACGAATAAGTTATTGGTGACACTAAAATAGGAAGAGCCTCTTTACGATCTGTCGATTGTGACGCCGTTTAGTGTGGTAAATGGATATCAGTGTTTTTGCAAAACCTGATGCCAACAACTTCAGAAAAAAAAACAGAGAATTATGAGCCGGAGTTTGAGATAGCATTTTACTCTCAAAAGTTGGTACTATCAACTAAACTCCGAGATGTCAAAGGCTCAAAAGAGAGTGCCCCTAGTACTCACAGTTTTTGGAATATCATTTTCTTAAAAAATAAATTTCTTCTTATGTTCAAATTTGTTTTAATCTTCAAATTTTTTGTGTAAATATTTAAATTTCAAATTTCGACATTATGTAGGGGAAAGCTACCTAGTAGTTAGAGTGTGCATGCTGATCACAATAGCAGTTTTATCAAGTCTCCCATGAAATTTGCAACTATATTACACAAATACAGTAAAGTAAGAATAGTACCACAGCGGCGAAAAAATATTCACTGAGGGGTTTGTTAGATAAAAAATTGTGTGGGTATCTATGCTTCGTCATGGAACAATTACACAGGAAATATTTTAGAATATGGGCAACAATGCTTAGTTGTGTCATTTGTCAGCGTGAAGACATATACTTCTCACGACACTGCTGTCAGACCTTCCAGCTCTACCCGGTGAAGCAACGTGCGATGCAATTCATTACGTTCACAGTCGCAGTGCGGTCCATATGACTCGCATTATTTCCACTCAGCTATTCGTAAAGTCGCGGCACATGGCCTGTAATCAAGCTGAGATTTTCGGAACATGATTTATCAGAGTCATACGTAGAAGGTAATGATACGTCTACGTGATAAATGAATTAAGTATTTAAGTTATTGCAATATTCCTGAAGTTAATATACGGTCTCTTACATCAAATTTGGTGTCACAAAGCGATGAAATACACATTGTAGTTTATGTTTATTTAACCTTATGTACTGGACAAGTAACAGCATACACATATTCTTCACTGCAAAGACCAGTCGAATATGGATGTTGAGGAAAAATGTCTGTGCTTATTCTCAGAATCATACTAAACCAATAAAAACAACATGCCAAAAATGCAGGGTCTTAATTTTTTTTAAAATTAGGCGGTGCGCATAAAGCTATGCGCATATTACCCATCGTGCTCCGAAAGGTCCAACTACAAACATTGTACCTGACACAATTAACAAATAATATACTTATTTAACATTTAAAAGTTAGGAGACATTATGGTGCACATGATTGGAATTTATGTACAACATTACTGAATTTTGAAAGGTAACATACAATGGGCATTCGAAGAGGGTTTCAGTACATTTCCCCAAAAGTAAAACATTTATGTTGCATGTATGGATAAACAAAACTTAAAATCAGAACACGTCATTTGAAGAATAAAGTACACCAGGTAGGCTGTTTACGATTTCCCATTTATTACAGTGCTTATGCTGTATGCCGCAAAGATGGTTTTGGTGTCCTCTGTTGAAGGGAATAATTATATATACGTTAGAAATATGGTCGTGTAATAAGTAGATGAGAAGGCGCTGTACATATTTAAAGTTCCATTTTCATACTTGCCACAAACAAATACTTCAGCGAAATAGGAAGCATTAACCATACCAGCACACCAGCCATCAGTAATTAAAAATCTCTAAGTGAACTCTGTCACTCGAGACGACGGGATCATTTCATATTCCATTCATAATTGGACCATTTTCGAAAAATAATCCTCTCATCAATAATTTCTCCGGAAATGATACGGCCTTCAGCTATTAATGCCAATTTTATTTTCAACAAATTCGTCCAAAAATTATGTGTCAATCGGCTGATCGGGCAGAATTAATGATTCAGCCACGGTATCTGCGGTTTGGTTGCTAGGGTTTGAAGCGTGGCACTTGTGTGTCCAACATTCGATGCAATTCTAACTGAAGCAGGATGTGATTAATTACAATCAATACATCGTCCTTTGCTCTAACATCAGACTCCAGACACACGATAAGCGGGGTACTAGACCGAGAATTTGTAATTACTAATGAGAAACTAAACTTAGCAAATAATTTATTAATCAAAGAAATTCTAGGCACATGTTATGAAAATAAGATAATGCTGTATTAGATGTGAAGGTTCTCGGAGATCTCTCTTCATCATTTACTTCATGACGAAACAGAATAAACGCGTTAATATAAAAAAACCAACTAGATGGAACAATGAGAATTTATTAAAAACTTCAATCAGTTCGACATATTTCGGGCGATAATGTCGCCCATCCTCAGGAGCACTAGACTGTTTTACGGCTTGTGGTATAATGCACCGACGGTGCTGCAGGCCGGCAGCATCGTCGGTGTGTGTGTAATACTTAAGGTAATGCCTAAAACTCTCCAAGCTAATTTTCTTATGTAACGAAAGTTGGCAACTTTGTATTTTAATTTCTCCACGGCAAATTATACTTACTCTCTTTAAAAATTAGTTTATTTTTAGTTTATTAGTTTATTTCTAGGCGTAACATTAGATCTTATCCGTCCACTAAAAAACTGAAAGCAGAACGTAATGGTGCTTCTCCAGACAGACCTCGTTTTTGGCACTGACAAGGACAATATAAAGAATATGTATTTTTTTTATTGTTATTGTTACACCGTGCATGTTGTCGAGTTACTCAATTATTACACCAACCACTACACATATATAAAATGTATAAAATTTACACATTAAAATATTAAAAACGCTCCAACATGCTTCGGTCCTAAGACCATTATCAGGGAGCTATATATTCCTTGCTAAAGTCACACTAGAAATAGTCACAGATTAATTTCGTTGTACGAGTTGTGTGTTGTGGTAGCATGCTGCCACAACACACAACTCGTACAACGACATTAATCTGTGACTATTTCTAGTGTGATTTTAGCAAGGAATATATATATCTCCCTGATAATGGTCTTAGGACCGAAGCATGTCGGAGCATTTTTAATGTTTTCATGTGTAAATGTTATAAATTTTATATATGTGCAGTGGTTGGTGTAATAATTGAGTAACTTGAATAAAGATTATGGTTGGCAGAAATAGACACAGAATGTATGCTACTACTGCTCTTAAAGAAGTGGGATAAGAGGGAAAAGGGGATTTGTATAGAATTCACCAGGCTAAGGTTGTGGTCCATTGACTCCTTGTTAAAACTGAAAAGAACCATACAAAGCACAAATTTCTGGACCACATGTGGGACTATCAGATTCTCAAAAGTCTATTCCACCATTAAGATAGTTGCTACTTATAATATTCACAGATAACTAAGATGTCACTCTCTGTCATTCTTAACCACATGCGTCTGTTATTAGGCCTACATCATATGCTGTGACCACAAAATTCAGACCTAAACGTACTATACTCGTAAAATTATAACTGAAGTTTTCTACCAATATTAACGTCTCAAGATACTTGCGGACTGAAGCACACTGCAGCAACAAGAATTTAACTATGACGAACTCCCATAATGTATATTAATATGTGAAAAATCGTCGCCTTCTCCATTCATGTTTTCACGATTTTCATTAATTTTCGTACGGCGCGTATAGTAATTTATGATTGTGAAATATATGATATACATATGCTTACTACATGTAAAATTTTCATTCAAAATATGCGCTAACAAACATGATTAACGTAACCTACTCTTCAAATAATTACGCTTAAGGCCTGACAGGTCTTATATAAGTGTTGTAATATAATATACTACAGTGGTTAAGGTGCTGTACTACAAATCGGAAAGCCGCTGGTTCATCCCAGTTGGTGTCATTGGAATTTTTCATTGACATTAAATCCTTCCGATCGCACTATGGCCCTGGGGTCGACTCAGCCTCTAACAGAAATGAGTACCAGGAGCATTTCCTGGGGGTAAAGGCGGCCGGTGCGTAAGACTGACAGCCTTATCACCATCCTGTACCGTTGTCATGAAATCTTTGAACACTAACTTCTTGGAACCCTCTGGGCCATTCCAAGCATGTAACGGGGCTGATTTACCTTTTTTTAAAATATAATACGCATTATACCTAATGTTAAATACTACTGTATAACTCTTCATACCGCAGGTATCAAATTTCATGACGGCTTGTTACTTGTAACATATTATATTTGTGACCATAATAAATAAATAAATACGTGTATATTGAACAGAATTTTTCTCCACTAAATAGGTGCAGATTCGGTTTCCTGAATGTGCCGAGAATTTACCTGAATAGCGGAGAAAGTTTTACCTTATACGGAAGGGGTAATCGTCACAGAATTACATGTTAGCTTCATGTACGTACTTTCTAGTTATAACACACAGTGCGTCTACTAAGTTTTAAGATTGATTGTGCAGAGCGAATACTACGCGCGCCATCGTGCATTCACCCACAGAAACACGTAGGAGCAAGTCTCGACACGTTGTGTGCTTAGTGTTGTCTGAGTGAGTTGAGCAGTATTTGTGATTTGTGGCGTGAAACGAAGCTGTGTGTGAAAGTCTCGTCATGGATTTGAGTATGGAGCAACGATTAGTGATAAAGTTCTGTTTTAAAGCTGGAAAAATTGCGACGGAAAATCTTCAAATGGTAAATGCAGCTTATGGAGACCAAGCACTATCCCGTTCGAATGTTTTCCGATGGTATGGATGATTTCGTGACGGACGAGAAGACACTGAAGACGACCCCAGGAGTGGAAGGCCTACAGAGCGTCGCAATGACAACAATATCGGGAAGATTTCTCCGTTGTTGCTTCAAAACGGTCACATTTCGCTAAGAATGCTAGCAGACGAGGTGAACATTGGCAAGGACGCGGTGAGAAAGATTGTAGTTGCAGATTTGCCAAAACGGAAGATTTGTTGGCGCTTTGTTCCACATTCTTTGACTCCAGAGCAGAAAGAGCGGAGAACTGCAGTTGCAGAGATTTGATTGCTACAGCAGACAGTTATCCTGACTTCTTTAAGAAAACTGTAACTGGCGATGAGACGTGGTGTTTTGCCTACGATCCGACCACTAAACATCAATCCGCTGCATGGGTCGGAGAAACCTAGTCACGGCCGAAAAAAACTGCGATTTCAGAAATCTCGTGTGAAGACCATGTTGGTGATTTTCTTCGATTGGCAAGGCGTAATCCACAAAGAATTTGTTCCGGAAGGTGAAACTATGAAGGCAGTGTACTACAAAGTTGTAATGGAAAGGCTCCTAAACAAAAGTCGACGTGTTAGACCGGGCATGTGTGAATCTGGCGACTGGTTCCTTTTGCACGACAACGCCCCGTCCCACAACGCGACAATCGTCAATCAGTTTTTGGCCCAATGAAAAGTGACAGTGCTAGACCACCCTCCGCATTCGCCAGATTTAGCAGCTGCTGATTACTTTTTATTCCCAAAAGTGAAATCCCACTTGAAGGGGCGCCTCTTTGACTCGATTTCGGACATCCAGTCAGCCATGACAAGTACATTAAACACTATTACAAATGACGACTTCTACAGAGGCATCCAGAAGCTGTATGCTCGTGCAAATCTGTATGTATATTTACAAGGGATCTATGTCGAAAACTAAATAATAAAAGTGTAATTTCTTTCACACAAATACATTTTATAATGCCAGTCATAAAACTTATTAGACGCACTGTGTAAACACGTACTTGTACTTCAGTGGCGCAACAGCCCAAAACCGGCCTCTTCACTGTTGAGGTATCCACATCACACATAATTAAATACACACACAAACCCGGAAGGACTTCTCTGGGCGGGTGATCAGCCCCGTCGTAGAGACCTCTACCTACATAACACACAACAAACACAGGACAGGGACATTTATTCCCTCAGTGGGATTCGAACTTTTGATCCCAGCAATCGAGGGGCAGCAGACCTGTGTCTTTGACAGCACAGTCACCACGATCGGCCTAATAAGGTCATGGGCCTCACGAATATTGTTCCAAATCACTCGTTGTCTTCGAAATGCACTTTCAAAAATCCTAGTTCTATAGCAGTAACGAAAACGAAAACCTTACAGATCCAGGTTACGCTTACAGAAACCTTTATCTTAATAACCTGTAGATAATATTGCTTAATCATGATATTAAAAAAGATGTCGACAGCTGGCTGCACGTCTGTCCTCCACATTTATTCACCATAACTCAAATTCAGGAATAAGGTTTTAATTTTAAAATACGAATACTGATTTCTATACAAGCCTAATCGTCAGGACTGAAATGTAAAAATCAATTCACGCACTGCCATTTGTATCAACCGACTAACCTTACTTATTCAGAGGCTGTGTGTCAGCGACGTCTTCCAGCCTTCGTTAGCACCTGAAAATTAAACCAAATATGTAACTTATTACCATATGTTAGGTAAGACCGTCAGCTGAGTGTTTCTTATTATTAAACTGTTATAAAGGTAAAAGTAAAGTGATCCCGTTACAGGCCCGGTGTAGCCCAGAGGGTGGGTAGAGGCATAGCTCTACTCTTCCATGACCGTGACACTAGAACGGGGTGAGTGGTCAGCAGCACGCCTCGGCCGCACTTTACCCCTGGGAAAGACACAGTATCCATTTTGCAGGAGGCTGGGTGGGCCCCAGGGCCGGTCTGGACGGGCGGAAAATCCCGTCCCCACCGGGATTCGATCCCGGACCGTCCAGCCCGTGGTCAGTCGCTATACCGACTGAGCTACGGGGCCCACGTTAAATTGCTATAATAACTAATAAACACAATCGTGCAGATCTAATGTATTGGTTTTTATTCAGAATTGCTACGTGTTTCGGCTGTCTACATCAGCCATCTTCATTTCTGTTGAACAAGATGTAGTTTAATTCTGGCAGAGACGTCTGACCCTGTTATGTTAAATTATGTATGAGCCAGTGTGCGTACAATCACACTGGAACGTCACAACTTGAAGTTTGTTTAGCCTGTGGCTTTGCAGGCCATTACATACGTACTCTAGATCAATCTCCATTCATTACTCTAGCCATAAACTCAGAATGTTCTGGCCGTATATCCTGCTTCAGACTCCGTCCGTGCACGTTATTCTTGCTGTAGTCATGGGCTTACAGAATCGCACTGCTGGTGATTTTGTTAAAAACGTCAAATGAGATTATATGACGACATTTTATTTGTTATACAGTGAATGACGATTTCAGTAGTTCAGCTTTGGATCATTAGACGATTACGAAAAACGAATTGGAAAGCTTGCGGAAGGAAAGGTTTTCGGGTGGCTTCATTTCAGATACCGTGTCGGAATCTGTCTGAAGGGTTTAACTGCCTCCGCAGAGCACAGCCATTCCTGAGAAGCTAACAGTTCCTTAATTAGTCAAGAAATTCCCTTCATTTTAAGGATACCGAAGGTTCATTACAGCATTCATAACAGCTCTCCACATGTCCTTAGTATGAGCCAGATCAATCCAGTCCACGCTCCATCTCACAACTGAAGATCCTTTTTAATATTATCCTCCCATCTACGCCTAGGTCTTCCAAGTGGTCTCTTTCTCTCAGGTTTCCCCATCAAAACCCTATGTGAAAGTCTCCTCTTCCCCCTTCCAACACGTATCACATGCCCCGCCCAACTCAGTCTATTGGTTTGATCACCCTAAAGATATTTGGTGAAAATTACATATCATTAAGCTCCTCATTATGTAGTCTTCTCCATTCCCCCTTTACCTTATCCCCCTTGGGCCCCAAATATCTTCCTCAGCACCCCATTCTCAAACACCCTCAGCATCTGTTTCACCCTCAATGTGAAAGATCAAGTTCTTCAGTGATTAAAATTACAGAAACCTTAGACAGGTTAGGTGGTCAGCCCGTAACTTTGAAATTTGACGCTGGTGTGCCACGACGCTGCGTGAAGGTCACGGTGAATGGTGGGCATGGGAAAGACGGGAACAGTAAATCCGTTTTGATACTTGATTGTTCAACCGTCAAAAGGGTGTTGTGTATCAATAACAAAGAGTCAGATGCTTTCTACTAGCCAACTTCATGATGTAAACTTTTAACTGAGACGCCAGCAGCTAACAAGCGAAACACAAAATCCCACACATTTTACGGAAAACACAATAGCCATTATCGTGCATAAAACAACCCGCCACTTCGAGCCACTCCCTGCTAAATTAATCCAGCCCACATTTCCCACCTTATTTTTCATATCCATTTTAATAATATCTTTCCATTTAATCTTAGGTTTTACAAGTACAAACGATAATACTTTCAGATTTTAGTTCATTTTAAGTAGGATTTAATCATAATGGTCACTGTGTATTGTAGGCTAATTCTTAGGTGTAATAATCACTGGCAGTTTAGTGAACAAAATTAATAAATATAAATGAAGACAGTGATTTTTCTGGAATGTGGGACTGTTTGGTTTCTGTTGTTGGTATCAAAGTTTCAGAATACTCGCCGTGAAATCCATGAAAGTACTGCTTTCGAAACGCTGACGAACGTCTACCAGACTGCACGGCGCCACATTAAGAAAATTAATGTGCCAATATTCGTCGCTCTAACAATCTCACAACTCTTACAGCAAACACCAGATATATATTTATTTGAATAGTTGAAGAATAAGAGATCAACTTGATGTCACTTGCTATTTTATTTCACTTCTTATGTGCTCAAAATGTTTCGGACATTAATATATCCATCAACAGAAGCTTTCGACTTTTTCTGTTGAATTACTACATTGGTCGTATTGTTCTGGTTCGATGTTTTGGAGTTTCGGTGTGGCTGGGTTTGAGTCGTATCCGTGTTGCAGGCTGAAGCCTTCTACACGGATACCACTCCAATAGACCAATGTGGTAATTCAACAGAATAGTCGCAAGCTCCTGATGATGGATATATTAATGTCCGAAATATGTTGAGCACATAAGAAGTGAAATAAAATAGCAAGTGACATCAAGTTGGTCTCTTATTCTTCAACTATCACAATGATGCATGGTCCAATAAACAAAAAAAATATATATTTATTTCTTTGTAGATTATTTTAAATCACTATCAGTCATTCAAATGTACAGCATTTAATTACTGGTCAACACTTAATTATTAATGGGAAAGGAGGTCAAAATATGTTGTTATGGCCCTGTTTAAAATAACCTCCCGGCATTTTTATGGAGAGAGTGAGAAATAACATGAAGAAACTCTGATAAGTCGGCGGAGGGGCGGAGATTCGAAGTGGGCACCACAAGGTTAAAAAAAGTAAAAAGTGAATTGATCCCGTTACAGGCCCGGTGTGGCCCAGAGGGTGGGTAGAGGTATAGCTCTACTCTTCCATGACCGCGGCACTAGAAGGGGGTGAGTGGTCAGCAGCACGCCCCGGCCGCACTTTACC
>Ga0136643_10012218_pt1 | contig 12774 bp, 14 predicted proteins | sample TergutLab28metaG_FD_96883 | JGI IMG/M metagenome (GOLD analysis project Ga0136643, IMG submission 96883) | Labiotermes labralis P1 segment gut microbial communities from Petit-Saut dam, French Guiana - Lab288 P1 (version 3) (version 3) | ecosystem: Host-associated > Arthropoda: Insects >...
ATCCTTAACAGGATCTGGCCTTGTCCATTATACCCTTAACAGGATCTGGCCTTGTCCATGATATCCTTAACAGTATCTGGCCTTGTCCATTATATCCTTAACAGGATCTAGCCTTGTCCATGATGTCCTTAACAGGATCTAGCCTTGTCCATGATGTCCTTAACAGGATCTAGCCTTGTCCATGAGATCCTGTGATATCCTTAACAGGATCTAGCCTTGTACATTATATCCTTAACAGGATCTGGCCTTGTCCATTATATCCTTAACAGGATCTAGCCTTGTCCATGATGTCCTTAACAGGATCTAGCCTTGTCCGTGATATCCTTAACAGGATCTGGCCTTGTCCATTATATCCTTAACAGGATCTAGCCTTGTCCGTGATGTCCTTAACAGGATCTAGCCTTGTCCGTGATATCCTTAACAGGATCTGGCCTTGTCCGTTATATCCTTAACAGGATCTGGCCTTGTCCGTTATATCCTTAACAGGATCTAGCCTTGTCCGTGATGTCCTTAACAGGATCTAGCCTTGCCTATGGTATCCTTAACAGGATCTGGCCTTGTCCATGACATCCTTAATAGGATCTAGCCTTGTTAATCATATCCTTAACAAGATCTGGCCCTGTCCACTGTATTTTTAAGAGGATCTAGCCTTGTCCATTATATCCTTAACAGGATCTGGCCTTGTACATTTATCCTGAAAAGGATATAACCTTGTCCATGATATCCTTAACACGCATCCTGAGAAGGCATTAGTAAAATTCTCTCTTTATATCGATTCCCTAACTTTACCATCTACTCTTGACTTTCTCTTTCTCATCAACATGCAATACTCTCAATACTTTTTCACACTCTGTTTAACATTACCTTCTCCCTTTTACATTATAGACCAAGTTTCACACCGCAGACTGTGACAACACAAACCAAACAATAGCTTGGTCTTACGCCACTAACGACTGAAACTACTTACCAGAACATGAACACAATGCATATACTGCGTATGAATTTATGACAGTGTCTGTTGGCGCTAAGAGTTTGCGTCAGTTTTCTAACCGTGGAGATTACACAGTTACAAACTGCGTTACAAATAAATGGTACATTAACACTCTAAAGGAGACAAAAATCCTGAATTATTTATCAAGACCCAGTCCATACCGCATGGTAAACACAGTCCGCCTCCGTTATAAAAACCAGTCAGTTAATGCTGCATAGGGAAATAATCGCTGTTTGTTCTGCGCTCCATATAAAACACATAAATATACTGTGTGGGTAGAACGTATCAATTTCCTATGTTAAAAATCTAGAGGTACACAACACATAAAATTTTTTAAAGAGGCCAACAAATGCACTTCGGTGTATGGCTGTAATTTTATTCAATAATAACCTCCCACATGTTTAGGCTACTCATGTGACCCTCTTCAGGGTGGTGAGAACAAGAATACAGTTACAACTAATGTGTCGGAATAACTGTTCTGTTGCTGTCACCACACTGAAGATGGCAGCATGTGTGTCTCAAACGCGTCTGTGGTTATTATGTAATAAAATTATGTTAATTCGCTCCAGTGCATTTATTGCTATACCATTACAAAAATTTATATCTGTTTAATACACGGAACATGGAACATGAAAAACTTGGGGCACAAAAATTCACCACTGGGCTCCTAAGGGTTTATAACGCTTCATATAAAAGATATTTCAATGCATCTATCGGGTGCAAAATCCATTTTCCTTCTCTATTTCTCCCCTTCATTTTTGCCATTATATTTTGAATTCCACATCACCTTTGTCCAACTATCTTCTTGCATTCCGACGGCCAGACTCGTGCTAGCCGTCGCGTTACAGCGTCATAGAGAGTGGCGCCATGCCGCAAAATGCCTACGGCGAAGCTGCTTTTCTAACAAACCAGAGTAACACTCTAACCCTTTAAACGCCGAGTTAAATCCCATCTCTCATTTGCTGACATTATTAAGAGCTCACCATATACTCCACGTTAGCAGGATAAGGGTTAAAGCACATTATCACCTTAAATTCCTCTCAAACCGTGCCAATGGTAAGAGTCCTCATTTTAGCCGTCAACTATCATTAATCACTTCCCTCCCGTACTACGTACATCGCGAATGTGGGCGGTCGGCTGAGTAGCTGCGTTAATAAGGTGAGAGGGCCTACAGGAGCTGGAAACCGTTAGTTGCCATATACAGTAAATTCCCTAACACTATATAATGTAAGATATCTACTCCGTAACACAATCTCACAAAAATGTGAATCTTATGCGTATTGGACCGTGCATCACCTTGATATTTGAATAAAGGTAGACCAACTTGATGACACTTGCTTTATTATGTCAATTTACTGCTCAACATGTTTCGGATCTTAATACATCCATCTTCAGAAGCTTGCGACTTCTTGGTGTGTTATTGTGTAGGCTGTATCGTGCTGTAATGATAGAGGTTTATGTGTTAATTTATTTATCTAGTGGTCACGGTCCACAAATAACAGGTCAGGAGTGGTTCAGCCTGCACTCGGATACCACATCATCAACAGACAATTCCGCTACTTAACACCAGCACGCCTCAAGTCAGGTATGTACAGCTTGTGCATATAGACATCAATACATATGCATAAAACACCAAAACATACCACACACAAAAATGTTCAAGAACCACAGGAAACAACACGCTTGCAGGAACACACTCACTCAGAGCCACACACGACACACACTATAGGTATAACAGTTACCACTAGATAAATAAATTAACACATAAACCTCTATCATTACAGCAAAATACAGCCTACACAATAACGCATCTAGTAGTCGCAAGCTCCTGAAGATGGATGTATTAACATCCGAAACATGTTGAGCAGTAAATTGACATAATAAAGCAAGTGTCATCAAGTTGGTCTACCTTTATTAAAAAATCACAAAAATGTGTTTAACCTACACTTCTTTGCCTATAAATTGAACCCATTCCATTCGATATTCGCTCGAAGTGTTTAATTTCAAAACCAGTTTGATATTCTTTTGACATTCAGAGGACTGTGTATCGTGATATATTCTTACAATAGGGAGGTCGGGATGGACCTCGCTAGCGGTCAACATAACTACTATGACAAATACCTATTGCTGTGAATACAGTATTAAGACTCCTGATGATGGACAGTAAGTCTGTCCGAAACATGTAGTTCTTTACCAAAATAAAGTTGAGAAATAGCGCATCTTGTTGGCTTTTATCATAAAGAATATTCGAAAGTAATGTTCATTTCTCCACAGCACCGCTGCAGCTGCCCGCTAGGTCCTGTGGATCCCGCAGTCTGCAGTCCGTGGATATTGGAGATAACTGGGTGAAGTGTGAAGAAGATCGGAGGTCACATTCTTACATATAAAACGCCCAGAACTGCACCCCCCCCCCCAATAAACCATCGCACGGAGACGGTGCCTACGCAAAGTGAGACCTCCTTTCCTATTCGCCTCTATTTCAAGTCCGTCTTCAAAAAACGCGGCTTTCCTTAACCTTTCCTAATTACAATTTTGTGTGCATATCTTGTTTTGTCCACGCGTGATATACAGTAACAGAGGCCGGTAAGTTCATGTCTGTACCTGAGTATGTAGCCGATTCGCAGTATAGTTCAGATGGAGGTAAAGCTCCACTATTTAAAATGTCTTCAGTAAACAGAAACAACTGGGCGGTGCGACGTTTCGGCTATTTAACCCCAGGTGAAATGAGTAGTTGCGTTGAAGCTGAACTGACGAAAGGAAAATGAATGTCGGATGATTTTCGTGTAGATATTTATGAGGCAGTGTGTCGTTCAGACCGACCAGTCCGGTCACAGCCAGCATCTTGCAGCACCCAGCTTCCTTTCAGTAGATAGATAACCATTTTAAGCCGCGCACAAGTGTGTTATAGCGGCCCCTACCTGCGTCTCGTTGCAGTCAGGTCAGGTAACCTCACACTATTTCCCTCGAGGCTTACAGCACAAACCCTTTCCTGTATACAACTCAGGGTGAGGGTTTGTATAGGCTGATGCAATGTTTGTCACTCCAGGTTGGCCGTACTGTACGTCCCAATGGAAAAGGGCAGAATAATATCAGGGTGATCTGGAAATGTAGCAGAACTCCGTCTTACCTTGCCCTGCATTAAATGCTATCAGACTTTTCTTTGCTGTACAAAGCCTCGCGCAGTTTATGAATGACCTTACGGCAGCAGAAACTGGGGGTTCGCTGATAGTACTAACCACATCATCCGCTACCTAGCACGTCCTTCAGCCACTTTTGTCCACTTCTCATCTCCACAGCCTATGTCAACACGCTTCCTCGTAATGTACTCTTCGCATCTGTCACGAGGTCTTCCAACTAGACATTTTTTTAAAGAAATTTATTTCCTACTTTAATAATTTCGTAAAATGATTAGGAATTTCCTTTATAAAAATTGTCAAACAATTCCTAGTTGTGTGAAAATCTTAGCAGTTAAAGTCATACTTTACTTGGCGCGTAAGAGAAAATTAGTCCTATTTTCTGTACCTTCGTCCGATTTGGAGACAATTCGGTACATATGTTCTCAAAAACTCATTGAGCAATTATGATTTCCGTGAATATCGACTCAATGAAAACCGTACTTCACTTAGGGGCATAAGTAACTTTATAGCCCAACTTTTTACAATGCTGTTCCGAATGGGTTGACATTCCGCACAAGAAATCGGCGGATAGCGCTACTACGCCTTCCTTTCTTCCTGCAGATCGGAGCACAGAAGGCCAGGCTTTCAACATGGGCGAAAATGACATTACTTTAAGTGTGTGTCGTAAGACAGCATGGTCTTTTAAAAGTAAAGAATGCCTTGAAAAAGTCCGTGTATTACATCACAGTATTGAAAACCCTTTTTAAACGAGACTTCAATCTTGTGTAAAAAAAGTTCCTATCATCTGTAACAACCGTCGATTTTCGTTTGCATGAAACCAAAATTAGTCGGTTGTACGAGGGTGAGTCAAATGAAAATCTTAAAAGTGCGATAAAAATTCGAAACAAAGCTCTATTGTCTTGTAAGTTGACAAGAATGATACCCATGGTTTGAAGAGTGGCCGACAGGTGGCAGTACGATGCAGGAATGCAACTTGACGGCGCAGTAGTAGTGTAAAGATGGCGGCCCCACTTGCAACATGCACCAGAGAAGAACATCGTTTTTTCATCCGTGTTTTAAGTAGTGAAGGGCTGAAAACCATCGAAATTAATCGACGAATGAAAGTTCAGTATGGTGATGCATGTTTGTCACTACAGCAAGTGTACGAGTAGACTAGGAAGTTCATGAACGGCATCAGTTCTGTAACAGACTCTCCTCGACCCGGTCAGGCACACCCAGTAGTGACACCTGAGGGCATTGCAGCAGTTGAAGCCATCGTGAAAGAAAATGGCCGCGTAACAGTGAATGAAATAGCCGCACATCTGGATATGAGTCATGGATCAGCACACCATATTGGCCATGATAAAAAATAAAAAAATATTTAAGGTTTTCATTTGACTCACCCTCGTATCTAACACTGCTTAACAAATATAACATTGCTCTAGGACACCAAAAAAAAAAACAGATCTACAAAACAATATGATGATTCACTTGAAGCATGTCCCAACAAGTTAATATTTTAAGAAATATAAGAACGAGTACTTCCTGATTCTGTTCATTTTGTCACGTGTAGCGTCAGGTACTTGGCTTAGCTACTTTTTGTATGCGGTGAATGGACGTTAAATTCAAGCAGACATTAAAAACAAAAACATGTTTACGCCATTCGGCTAAAACACTGCAAGCTTCCCGTCTGGCTGATGACGTCATATTTCGTACAGTATAAAAAATACTACAATCTTTATAATGAAATCAATTAGATGCAATAATTTCTCAAATTTATTTTGGAATGAAACTCAACATGTTTCGGACAGTTTCTCTGTCCATCATCAGTTTTTTTTTACTGTACACACAGCAATGGTTTATGTCATACCGGTTTGTAGACAGCTTGTGAGCAGGATCAGCATGTTACATCCTGATCCTGCTCGCAAGCTGTATGACATATACCATTGCTGTGTGTACAGTGAAAAAATCCTGATGATGGATAGAGGAACTGTCCGAAACATGCAGAGTTTCATTCCAAAATAAATTTGAGAAATTAGTGCATCTATTTGGTTTCATTATAAGGATTTGTCACGATGCACGATCACCTGGCCGTCAAATACTGCAATCATTTTGTGGGTTTGTGTGACTTAAACGAGAAAAACCTAATGGAAAAATTAATAATTTTTAACGGAAAATTATAATGATATTTGGATTTTTCCTCATAGATTACGTTGCGTTTTGTCCCATCAGTTACACACACACAAAATAAAATGCAGTCTAAAAAGAATACTTTTATTTTAAAAAAAAAAGAGTCTGATGATGACAAGATTGGGTCGAAAAATCAAACATTTTGTGAAACAAGTGTTGCTGTTTGATGTAGTACAAGGCTTGGATCATAGCTTGGTATGGTGCTGCAACTTGGGCACTTCGGAAAGTAAATTGGAAATACCAGGAAAGTTTCGAAAAGTGGTGATGGAGAAGGACGGAGAAGATAACTTGGGCAGATCGTGTGAGAAATGAAGAAGTGTTACACAGAATCAAGTAGGAAAGGGAGGTCCTATATACAATAAAAATAAAGAAGGCTAACTGGATTGGTCACATCTTGCGTGTCGTAGATGTCTCCTAAGACATCTACGACACGTTACTAAAGGAAGGATAGAGGCAAGGATAGAAGTGACGTGAAGAGGAGAAGGAGGGTGTAAGCAGCTAATGAATGTCTTAAGAAAATGAAAGAGAAAGCGCTAATCCATACTCTGTGAAAAAATAGCTTTGGAAGATTCTATGGATCTCTCGATAAGGCAGATTGTGGAATGAATATGAAAACAGTTGTGGTCACTGATTTTTGTAAGTGACGTACAGTTTGAGCTCTTTGGGGCTTCACAGAGACATCTCGCTCCTTTGTAATAAATATCGTAGCCCAACACACGACATGGAATGAACGCGTTTCCGCCATGTTTTAACGAGCTCGGTGTACGTCATATTTAGCTTCGTAATGTCGACATTCGGTTCGTCATGAAATCCGGATAGACCTCATACAGTACCGTCTGCCGGCCGTCACTGATAGGTTTCAATTTGCCAGTGAATACATGATTGATTGTGCTTTCCTAAAAACTGGGTTATTATTTAATTACTTTGTAGCTACCGAATTGATTAACCTCAACCAAGAATCTTTCGCGGGAAGCATAAAACCTCAATAAAAAATGGGCTCACAATATTTCTCCTTTACCAGTATATGTTGAGTTGCAGCATGTGGTTTCCTGCACCGAGTTTTTCGGATGGGTGGTGGTCGTGTGTACGGTGCGGATGGTGCCGTGCTCGCACGGCACCATCCGCACGGTACACAGCGGCTCTCAAGACCACCACCCATCCACAAACTCGGTGCAGAAAACCGTATGCTGCAACTCAACATCTAATGCTCCTGACGATGGGCGTATGTACTCGAAACATGTCGAGCTAAGAACATATCAATAAAATTATCTTGTTGCATCAAGTTGGCATTTCACATAATTTCATAAAATCTCTTATCCACAGAAATTATAGTCAGTCAGCAGCTAAATTATACAAAAATAAGTCAACGATTGATGGGTCAAGTTTTATGTGTAGTTAATGCCTCTGCTGCTTATGTGAGACACTCACTGCTCATCTTTATACGTGTTAAATGTATTTCTACGTTCCTTGCACTCCGTTACGGGCAGGTTGCAGGTTGTAAAGGCGAAGGTAAAACAGTCTCATTACAGACCTGGAGAGGCCCAGACGGTTCCAGGAATTTAAGGCTCCCAGATTTCGTGACAACGGCACAGGATGGTGGTAGGTTGTCAGCCTTAAGCACCGGCCGCCTTTACCCCCAGGAAATACTCCTGGTACGCATTTCTGTTAGAGGTTGAGTCGACCCCAGGGCCATAGTGCGATCGGAAGAATTTATGACAATAAAAAATCCAATGACACAATCTGGAATCGAACCAGCGACCTTCCGATTTGTAGCACAGCAGGTTGTAGGTTGTACTGTACCAAATCCACAAAAGTGAGCACCAGCCAACAACACAAGCCCACAGCTGTAATTTCACCGCGAACACGGGCGTTATTCCTGTACATTACTCTTTCCTGAACGAATTAATTCCAATAAAATCTTAATCAGATATTCGTTCTTCTGTGATGTTACGCAGCGTAGATTGATAGCTCTTTTACGACGTTTTGGGACCGATAGGGTACCCCGAAACGACGCTTTCTACCAATCTACGCTGCGTTAAAATCCCGGAAAAGCGACGGTCAATCGTTATAAAAATTTACCTCAAATACGTTTCAAGCTTTTACCCTACCTGCAGGCTTTCCTGTTCGATCCATCCATTTACGATTTTCCAGCTAAGTTGTTTAAGCATTTCTCATCTCACCCACGACGGCTACATGTAACATTAACACATATGAGACATTCCCTGTTCTGTGATGTGAGATTTGTGTATGTTTACCGACGTCTGTAGGCAAAGTATCGATCCAACTTTCAAGAATCAAGCATTCCGATAACGACAATTGAAGACGGAACTGATTCGTTGCTCCGAAACGTCTTTAACCAGCATTCAAAGTACGCTACGTGATGTGCCAGAAGACCGAAGGCCTTAACTACATTGTGGCTTCTTCTTCTTCTTCTTCTTCTTCTTCTTCTTCTTCTATGGCGCTACAACTCTGATAGAGTCTTGGCCTTCTCGACAATATCATTCCACTTAAGGCAGCCCTGTACTTGTTCTGCCCACTTCACAAGCTTCATCTTCTTCAAATCATTCCTGACATCATCTTCCCATCGAGACTTGGGCTTTCCAGCTGGTCTTCCTGTATTCTTTTTACTATGCTAGTTTCGGGCATTCTATTTGTGTGTCCAAACCAACTCAATTGTTGGGCTTTAACATAATTTATTATGTTCCGGTGTTTAATTAATTCATCCAACTCATTATTTGTGTTAATTCTCCAAATACCGTTGGCTCCCTCAGTTGGTCAAAATATTTTCCTTAATATTTTCCTCTCAAACACAGAGAGTTTTTGTATAATATTTGAATAAAGGTAGACCAACTTGATGACACTTGCTTTATTATGTCAATTTACTGCTCAACATGTTTCAGATGTTAATACACAATACAGCCTACACAATAACGCACACAGTAGTCGCAAGCTGCTGAAGATGGATGTATTAACATCCGAAACATGTTGAGCAGTAAATTGACATAATAAAGCAAGTGTCATCAAGTTGGTCTACCTTTATTCAAATATCATGATGCACGGTCCAATACGCATAAGATTTTGTATAATACTTTACACTACATTGTGGCGGAAACCTGAAACGACGCTGTCACCCGGTTGTCCTCCGGCATGTTGACTAAACTTGTCCACTAATTCGTCACTGCACCCAGCACAATTCTACCAGTCCTATCCATTACATAAAAATGTCTGATTGTCTGACGGTAAAGCTGTAGGAGATAAATCTACAGTCCGATATTTAACTTCCGTCTTCACAAGAAGCATGTCCTGGTATGGATCACAATGGCGCTGCACCAGAGATGCATAATTCTGCTACCGGGTGTCTGTGGGTAACCGTGAATCGAACCCCGACGCGGCGTTCCCGTCTGTGGGTTTCGGTGATCAGTGATCAATAATAACACATCAAATAACGTAACAAAATATTGCCCTTTGTCTGTTATAAACATTCACATATACCACAAAGCGTATGGTCGCCGTATGTGAAACTAATTTTGTTCTGTGGACAGCGAAACGCCATTTGATTGGTTCTGTGTTCCACTTCCGAGTCTTGTATCGGTGAGTCACTGCACGTAGGGTATCTGACCCTGTCCTGAAACTGGTGAATTAATTTGGCGGGAACAAGTGCGACTCGAAGACACGCAGACAAGATAACATCTCTGGAAGATAACTAACTCCTTCTATACCAGAGGTGAAAAAGGAATTTCCCTGTACAAGGAATTCCACCCTCTCCGTCATTATTATTATTATTCGTAAAAAATTTTCTCTTAGTTATTTTCGCATGAGGTGGGCCGCGATAGCTCAGTCGGTATAGCGACTCACTATGGGCTGGACAGTTCGGGGATCGAATCCTGGTGGGGCCGAGATTTTCCGCACCCGTCCATACCGGCCCTGGGGCCCACCCAGCCTGCTATACAATGGTTACCGCGTCTTAACCGCGGGTAAAGCGGCCGGAACGTTGCGTTGATCACCCACTCCCATCTAGCGCCGAGGTTAAAGGAAGAGTGGAGCTATACTTCTACTCCCCCTTTCGGCCTTCCTGGCCTGTTCTGTGGTGAACTTTATCGTAGCATGATCATTACACTGCTTGAAAGCTAAAAAATATAATTGTTTTTGGCCCGAAAGCCCTTAGTGTGGCATGGCCTCTCATTCAAGAGTTTACTAGATCGCACACAACGACGCACCACAGGCTGTAGGACTCCTCTGGACGAGAGATCAGCTCGTCGCAGAGACCTCTACCTGACAACACACAACACTCACAAAGACAAACATCAATGCCCCCGGTGGGTTTCGAACCCACAGTCTCAGCAGGCGAGCAGCCGTAGAACTACACCTTAGACCCCGCGGTCACTGGGACCAGCTATAAAAAAGAGGCTAAATGTTAATAAATTCTGGGACTTCATTACGTCACAGATTTCTCGAACTCCAATTAAATTCAGAATAAAGAGTCAGTAATTCTGCAATAAATCGCGGGCACCATAGGGCCAGAACAGCAGATAAGGTTGGACATGGTCTGAAATTCGAAAGAATACGCCATCATATTTTAATACGACGCCTATGATAAATATACATATTTGCAGCACCTCGTAATACAGGATCATTTTAAATCTGACAACAGTCATTTGTCACTCTTCGGCCTTACTTCTGCACGCGTGTGGGCGCGATCAGTTGAGTGAGCTGCGTCAATATGATAAACGAGTCGACAGGAAGTGTCAACGGATAGTCATCGGATAAATAATGACCCTATAAGAGAGAGAAAAAGAGAGGAAGAAATTAAGAAAAGGCTAAATAAAAATATTCATCCATTCGGTCACTTTGCCATCAGCGAGTTCGATTCCCATTCAGTCGGTCAGACAGCCCGTTACTCTGTTAGTATGTCAGACACTAACATCTACACACTGAAGACGCCGACTCTACAATGACGCCCAGTAACAGTTTCCCTTCTTATCTGCCTAGAAGAGTATTAGTGCCACTACAACACTAGAGCCGTCACAGCATGCACAGTGTCGCGCTCCGAGCCCCCGGATCCGTGAAATCGAATTCTAAGAATGATATTCAACACGTAGCATATAAGAAACTCCCCTCCCTACCTGCCTTCCCATCACCTTCATCCCGTATTTGAGGCATACGATTTTTTCCTGTTCTGCGCTGTTTTCTATCTGCGTTCCTTTGATGATGCTCCCGTTTCATCTCTCCCTCTTATCGGTCTTTACCTTCTTTGCCTGTTCCCTTTTCTTAACCCGGGCAGCAGCACTGCCGGCTAGCAACTTCTCAACGTCTCGACTTTGCACTGCGCTAACTAGTCAGACTACAAGAAGGACGCTTTCTACGTTTCGTTTTAAAAGATAACATTTTTCTTGGAAACTCTCTGCCCCAAGTACTACCTTGTAGTACGACACTAAAGTACAGGGCCAAAAAAAAACTGTTAATTTTTTTCATTATCATTATATTAAATGACACATTTAAAATGTCATGTTTAGCAAAAAAAATAAAAAAAGAAGTACGCAAATTTGCACCGAAATAATTGTGGTTTTTCTCTCTTCTGATATATATGAAACATAAGTGGCTTCCAGGAAGGAAACCCAATTTATTTTATTGCGTTTGTGGGAAATAGGTTTTGGTTTGCGACGACCCGCTGTGCGACGCGTCGTAGGTGTGGGGAATGACTGTAATTTAGACATGAAACTCATGTACCATTACGACTTATCATTCGTCACGGTTAACACTACAATTTCGCTGGTGTATGACATTTCGGAGACGTCGGTATTCGTTCACAGAACACTGAAGATAAATTATCGGGGCTTAACACATTAAGTTTTCAAAAACTAATCTCCGATATACCAAAAGACAAACGTCCTTTAACTACGTCATCACCTAGTTGTTCGTTTAAGCTAATACGACGCCAGCGTCGCGATGCTGTGCAGTGCGAAGTTTCACGTTGTCTTCACAACTGAGCCAGTGTGGTGGCCATAAAAAGTGTCGTTCTTAAAGAATAAAAATGGTGTTACTGTATTTTAGGCTATGGTATGCTACTTGGCTTGTTTTTGGACAATCTTAAACCTTTAAAGACGAAGCGCAGACTGCTTTGTTTAAAGACCCAGTCCGTACTGTGCTGTAAACACTTTTCATCTCGGTTTTAAAAACCAACCATATTATGCTGTAAGTGGCACAAGTCGCTGTTTGTTCTCAGATAAATAAAAAACACATAAATACAGTGTAGGCAGAGCGTACAGTTGTTGCAATATTAACCTTTAAAGACTAAGCGCAGACTGCTTTATTTAAAGACCGAGTCCGTACCGCGCTGTAAACACTTTTCATCTCAGTTTTAAAAACCAATCAGTTTATGCTGTAAGTGGCACAAGTCGCTGTTTGTTCTCAGATAAATACAAAACACATAAATACAGTGTGGGCAGAGCGTACAGTTGTTGCAATATTAACCTTTAA
>Ga0136643_10012220_pt1 | contig 12773 bp, 4 predicted proteins | sample TergutLab28metaG_FD_96883 | JGI IMG/M metagenome (GOLD analysis project Ga0136643, IMG submission 96883) | Labiotermes labralis P1 segment gut microbial communities from Petit-Saut dam, French Guiana - Lab288 P1 (version 3) (version 3) | ecosystem: Host-associated > Arthropoda: Insects >...
ATGATTGTACCAGTAATAATTGGAGCCACTGGAATAGTAACGAGAAGTTTAAAGAAAAATTTGGAAACTATACCAGGAAAACACTCGATAGATTCACTACAAAAGACAGCTATACTTGGAACACCACACATAATACGTAAAGTACTGCAATGTGAAGCTTGAAGCCTGAGCGGTGAGGATCACCGCTGGTTCAAGAGAAGTACCAGGAAGAAATGCCTGTGACAAGAGACATACATATTGTATAATAATAATAATAATAATAACAACAACAACAATAATAATAATAACGTACTATAAAAATACAATAGATTCAACACTGAAACTAATGGTATAAGCACCATTAATAGTAACAACAGAACAGCTGCAGCACTATTCCCTAGGGACATAGTTTGTCTCAGGAACACAAGTATAAATACCCTGCATAAAGAGATTATGACAACAACAACAACAACCCAGCATAAGGGTGATTACTACTACTACTAATAATAATAATAATAATAATAATAATGGCATAGGAATTACTGAAATACACACCCTTCATAATAACCAAGTAAACAAGAAATTACTTTCAAAACAATTAAAATAACTCCCACTTACACTGAATTTATGTAACACAAACATTACAAACCTCTTATCTTACATAATCCTCTTCCACAACAAAACGAGAATAAACAGAATGATACAACAAAAAACAACATGGAAGTCATGCCTATGACCTTGAAAAGGAATCATCAACTGCAAGGCTCATGGAAGGCAAACTCTTTACAGAAACTACTGGATTTATGATAGCCATACAGGATCTGGTTCCTAGCACCAATAATTATAAGAAACAAATTTTGAATGGCCCAAACATTACTAACGACACCTGCAAAAAATGTCAAGAGAAATCAGAAACCATTCATCATCATTCAACATGTAACTGGTTAACCCATCGTCACAATCAAGTAGTCACTGTAGTCCATCAAGAATTGGCTATCACATGTGGACTATCAAAGACAAAACCAACACCATATTATGAATATTAGCCACAATCTGTGTTAGAGAATTCATAAATTATACTATGACAGGTCCATAACAACTCATCCACTGTCTATAAGAACACACCACCTACAGTCGTGCTTGACAAAACCATCAAAGTAGCATATTTCATAGATGTAGCTATTCTCAACAGTCACTACCTCTACAGTACCATCAGTGAGAAGCTCCAGAAATGTATCAATGCAACAGAAGAGCTAATAAGAACACGGTAACCAAATGCTGTTTATGTAGTACTATTACCATAATCCACAATGGGTGTTATCCCAAATAAACTACAAGAGAGTTTGAAACTACTCAGTCTCTGCCAAGGTGCATATATTCTTATGCAGAAAGCAGGAATACTCAATACTTGCCATACAGTCAGAAGTTATTGCAGAATAATGAATAAACAGTGCTTGGTCAGTGACCTGTATTATTTGCAAGGCAGCTAAACTGCTGTGACATCAAAATAAATGAATGAATAAATAAACAAACAGAACAAATAATACAAAAACTTTATGCCAGAAACACAGCTTACATAGACTGTAAAAAAAACAGCTATAACAGTAATAACAGTAGCCATTGAAGCAACATGTCTGGAAAGCACAACATCCCGGAAGTACAGAAAACAGCAATACGGGGGGGGCACTGCACATGTACTACAGAAAGTACTAATGTAAAAGTATAAAACATTTAATATAGGAAATAACATTACATGTACAAACTACTGCAAGCACAGAACAACTGCAACATTTTGTACACCACAAACATGGTTTGTTTTGGATATATAATTGTAAATACCCTGTATAAAGTGAACAACAACAATAACAACAACAACAACGATCTAAGACTGAGCTCGAAGACTAACAGAAATTCAACAAAGCTACGAACCCAGTTACTGCCAACCACTGTTTTTATACCCAACAAACTTATGAGCAATCCAACCCTGTCAACACAAACAGAACAATACACATACAGTGTAGAAAGCAGTAACTCTATCAACATGTTACACCAAAAGAAAATTTTGTGAACTACAAAACTGAAATATGAGGCCTGAATGACTTGCTGTTATTCTGTGAAGCAAAAATCAAAAGGAGACAAAGAAATCACAACAATGAAAATTCAATTCACTTGAGTTCTCATTTTTTAACATGCTGCTTTAACAGCAAAGTGGCCAAATATATAACAACACCAGCAACAAAATAATTCAATGTAAATAACTGGAAAAAAGTGTAATGTACTACCCTTTCTTTTTTAATAGGCATTTAATATTACTTAATACATATTTTGTATGTAAGCTTAGACGTATGTCAGCAGACTGCAATTTCAATTCATGGTTAAGATGAAATACATATCCATAACACTGCCATAATAAACCGTTTCATTATACTAGTAAAGTACATTTCATGCTTGTTACAATGAGTGCCTAAAAAAACAAAAAACTACAAAATGAATGACCATCGCACATGCAAGCACAGATGCAGGGGGAATACTTAAAAAGACAGACTGAAAAGAAAATTGGGTAAGTACTTGCTTAACATCAGTTTGGGTTTGGATGAGGAAAAGAAACTACAGATGCAAGTGGGATGGTAAGAATAATATCAGAACAAATGTAGGACATGGGCAAAGATTTGTGTGTAGGTTTCATAGACTGTCAGAAGGCATATGGCCATGTAAACTGGACCAAATTAATGCAGATCCTAAAGAACATCGGTATGAAATGATATGAAAGAAGATTCATCACAAAACTGGACATGGATCAGCATGTTGAAGTATGAATGGACCAAGGAGACCCAATGAGTGTGAAGACTGAAGATGAGAGTTAAGACAAGGATAATGTGTGTCACAAATTCTATTCAACTAAAAGAGCGAGTACCTTACCAAGGAAGCTCTTGAAGGGTTTGGAGACTTCAATATAGCAGGACAAGTTTGAAATACACAGTTGCCCTTGTGCTACTGGCTAAGAAAGAAACTGTAGTACTGGGCAAGATTGATAGACTACCTGAAGGTGGAAGATGCTATGGAAATGGAATGGAAATAAATATGGAAAAAACTATGGTAATAGGAATCTGCAGGCAATCGTCCCCACTACAGATTACGACAGACCAAAAACAATGGGAGAATTCGGAATATTTCAACTACTTGGGTAGCCTGATAACAAATGATGCCAGATGTACACATAAAATTAAATCCAGGATTGCCATTCAACAGGAAGAAGACTCTTTTAACCAGCAAACTTAACTTAAATTTAAGAATGAAACTAGTGAAATACTATATCTGGAGCACAGCTTTGTATGGCGCTTAAATTTCAGACAGTAGATCAGAAATACCTTGGAAAGTTTTGAAATGGGGTGCTGGAGAAGATGTTGGAATGATCATGTGAAAAATGAAGTATTACAGAGAGTCAATGAGGAAAGAAATACCCTACATCCCATTATGAGGTTCGTCATCCCCGTTGTGTTCTATGAAACAACTAATGTAGAGTGTGTGTACTTGTCTAACACAACTATATTCTACCAATAAATATAGTTGTGTTAGATAAGTACAAACACTCTACATTAGTTACCCTACATCCAATAAAAAGAAGGAAGGCACACTGGATTGGTTACATATAGCACACACAAATGCCTTCTAACACATGTTATTGAAACAAAGATAGAAGGAAAGACAGAAATGACAAAAGATGAGGAAGAGGAGGTAAGCAGTTACTGGATTGTCTTAATGAAACAAGAAGCTAGAAATTTAAAGAAGAAGCACTAGATCACACCCTCTGGAGAACTCACTTGGGAAGACACAATGGCCCTGTCGTAAGACAGTGTACACAATGACGATATTTCAAGGAAGACCAAAAGGAAAGAATTGTGGAATTTTAGTACCCATTTTCTGGTTAATGGGAATACATATAATATTATCACAATAATGGTTGAAACACTTACTTTAAGGGTTTGTAACTTTTGTTGTGGGCAGCAAATATATTCATAATACTGTCACAAGTACACAATGTAATTACTGCAGTAAAGTCAAGTAAAGAACAGAAACTGTTTGGTAACAATTTGTGTGAACATTAATATATTCAACGATTGTTATAAATAAGCTACAGTATTTAATTACATCAGGGTAGTTTTAAAAAAAAAATTGTGAGGGAAAAACTGGTGCTTCTGGCAGTTCAGTACAAATGTAAACTTAAACAGAGGTCATGGCATTTACATGTTCAAACATTTAAATTGTTAAAAAAAAAAAAAAAAAAAAACTGTAACAAGAACTGTGTCACAAGCTACAGTATTCACAATCATATCAATTTTATGGAAGTAAAAACTTCAGTCTGAAACACCACTTCAGATACCATTATATGAAATGCAAACATACAGCACATCAGTCATGTGGATGGTATTCCTATTTCATATTCAGAAGATGCCAGATTCAAACCTTTTCCTGAGACTGGCTATTCTGACTACGTCTTTTGGTTTTCCTCAGCACTTCCATGCAAACACATGTAACATACCTCACATTAATCCACAACCACTTCCTTCAATATCTGTTCCAATTAACTAATAACTACCATTCTACCATCCGATGCCCTACAACACAGCTACTGACAGCATAAACTACAAATAAGTACATAAATAAACATATAATGCAAATAACAGTCAAAACTGCTACTCATACAATGGAATGACATCAATTAAAAAGGACTCACATGTACAACATTAATATATGAGTCTTCCGGACATACAATTCTTCTCACTACATTTAAAACAATACTTATTTCACATACAGCAAGTATGTTTTGATTCACATACTCCTGACATTAATTTGCACAACAATAATTATACAATTACATCCTAATAAAGGACAAAAAGTGATATCCTGTAACAGCATAGGTAGGATGTGTGGAGTTAAACTGTGGGCCAAAAAAAAAAAAAAAGCCCAAGAAACGTTTTTGTATGTAAAGAACTTCATTAAGTAATTTTGGCCTAATGTTACCACCCCAACATTTACCTGTCACACTAAGAAAAAAACAATAGAAAACTACAGGAAGGAAAATGAGGAGGGGGGGAAGAAGAGTAAGGAGGAGGAGAAGATAATAAATGAAATACCAAGTGCTCACTGAGGAGGCTAGGCTTGATTATTCTCCTCATAATTCCTCAGACAGCTTACACAGGAGACCAGGGATTCCAGTTACAATTATTCTGTTTCCAAAAAAGAACTTCAATACATCAATGTAAACTTTTCACACAGGTGTTGTGAATGTATGCATACAACTTTGTTGGTTCCACTAGTATGCCAAACACCACCAAGACCAGACTTGATTGGAGAACTGTTGAACTCCTCTGCCTGAGAAGTGGACAATATGCAAGATGGCATAGGATACTGCATTCTATGATAAGGGCAGCAAAATAATAAAGGTGGCATAAAATTTAAGATGCAGCTGTCACAGAACACTGGAAAAAAATCAAGGGCAGGAACAGAACGAAAGTACCACTCACCATATTGTAGAGATAAAATTTATACACAAATTATTAGCTTCATGTGCATTTATGATAAAAGTACTGAAAATAAATACAGGAAGTGGGAAAATTTCTTGGCGTCTTTTATGTTGTCAGGCTAATCCATGTTGATAAACACCTTCACTTTTAAAGCACATTATAACTGAATTCGGACCCACAGTCATATTCAAATACAGGCACAAAATTTACATTTATGTCCTGGTATTCAATGCAAAGACCATTTACACAAATCAAGTTTAAATATATGGCACACCTACTTATTAGAAATACCCAAACATGCACAATTCACCACACAACTTTCCCACTGCCAAAGTTACGAATGAAGTCCAGTCAAATTCCTAATGTACGATCATGCACACTTCAGCGCATACTTCGAACATGGTAATGCAACTACATCAGCATGGCCCAACCTTAGGTGGGTTCACGGTATGGAATGGTTAATCTGAACTTACCAACAGTCCATGAACTGTCAAAGGTTACTACGAAGCATATATAGTTAATATAACAGCTGATACACAGCAGACATACTGAGAATTACGTTTCTTTTACATGATAAATATTATCACGGAAATGACTACCTCGACTTTTCTAGAAATGGCGGGTGCGGGCTACACCGGTATGATCAAGAAAATGGTTTGAAGACCTACTTATATAAACGTTATACAAATACAACACTATTAAATCACAGTTTACTACGTTTTTAATATAACTGATCAATTAAATGTGTGTCTACCACGATACTTCCCCCGATATTAGGTTGCAGATTTCACTTACCCACACCGCCTGTGGACGTCGCCATGTTATGTCGAACTCAACGCCCAGAAAGCGAGGTTAAATTCGCAACAGATGCCAAAAAAAACCAACACTCGTACCTAAGGAAATAAAGACTAATTCCTGCACCGTTAGGAACAATTTTCAACACCAAAAGTGAAACATCTATATTGACTTCATGAACTAATACAACTGTACGACTGTTTGTGATGAGAACTCCTGCAAAACAGTACGACCAACGTAATCGTTCTCCACCTGCGTTGAGCCACAGCGTTCAAGAATTTAGATTTCCAACGACTGAGTGGTGTCATCAGGGGTACCAAATTACAAGAAGTACTAATCCGTGGCTCGAACATTAAATCAGTACAAATGAATAAAGTGAATTTGGTGACGAAGACGGGTAAAAAAAGTATTGTGTAATAAAAGCGGGACTCGCAGTGTTTGTTATCATATCCTAATCAAATTGCCAGTACTAGGGGCTTTCAATCAGTGAAAGTTCGGTGCTTGTTGAATTAAATCTAATATGCATTACAGATAATTGATGATCTGTGTTACAAATGTTTGTTTCGCGCCGTTAGGAATTCTTGTGTATTAAAGTATAATGTTGATCCGACCGCATTTTGATGTGCGTGTTTCCCTCTGCGAAGTGTTTTTGTAACTCAGTTGTAGAAATACACTGAGGTTCCCTGGAACGTGTATTGGTTATTACATAACCTATGCAAATGAAAGCGTGTTTAAGCAACCCAAAACTGGGGGATATTAGGTTTTCGCAGCACTATGGCTTAGGTTTCCGTTCTCGGATATGACTGTGAAGGTGGGTAATCGATCAAGACGTTTCGAGACAACGCAGTTTAATTTTTTAGGGTCAGAATTCCTGGAAAATAAAAAGACTACTGTATTGTCTTCAAATGTCAGGAACTGATTATCCAGTGACACGTCATGTCCCAGAAAAACGGAAACCAACAATCCAGTTACTTTGTGTATATTGATTGTGTGCCAAAATATGTTTCAGCAGGATATATAATTTGCTAATCCCAAAAGTATTCCAGGGTGCATGCTGTAACTTACGAAGAATGAGTGTCTTCACAGCAAGAATTAATCCTGTAACTGGGAAATCAGAGTGGGAACTTCAGAATGAAGATTATGATTACCATCAAGAGATTGCACGTTCAGCCTTTGCGGACATGTTACATGATACAGAAAGGGTAAGGTGTGTGCCCACTTACGTGTAATTTTTCAGGGAAGGTATACTGGTATCGACAAGAGAACAGACTGATTGAACTTAATATTTCACGTGACAAATTTAGAGCTTCACAGAATCAACATTATAGGTAATGCTGGTATGCAGGATGGACTCCCACAATACACAGGAAATGAAACATTGTGGGAAAGTACTGGATCATCATGGAGCCACAAATGCTGCTGCAGCCAGAAGAGATGCAGGACTTGGTGATACTGTTGGAAAGTGTTAATTTTTGATGAAAGTCTTTTGAGATAGGACAACAAGTTATTGGTGAGCAGTTTCTGATCTTATGGAGGAGCTTGTCACCTTCATCTTCAGGATAAATAAGTCCAAAAAGGGGATTGGGCTTCCTGGACCCTGAAGGTAACAAGGTAACAAGCTCCTCTGAAACATCTCCAACTGTTTACTGTTTGACATGGTGTCCATCCCTGAAGATGTTTAAACATTATCACCACAACTGTGAGACAGTAAAATTTCAGTATTATTTTGTATGGGGTGGGTCACATAGTACAGGGTACTGAAGAGGTCACTGTACCCTTACCTAATTGACCATGTGGATTTGTATGTGGACACTGTGCTGTGGTAGGCTGTACATGGCATGTATGCACATACCAATATGGAGGGTGTTGCCACACACCACCTTAGAGTTACATTGTCCGACAGGATGTGGTATGTACGTACAAAACCACATGCTCAGTATGTAGAGGTATGGTTACTTTTCAGTCATGTTTGTGAGTCCTTGAAAAACTAGGAGTTGTTCAAGTAGTAAATGTTCAGCTTTTTATGGACCCTGATTGTTAATTGCCATGTTCACATCAAACTGCTACTGGACTATCTGGTACAGCCAGGTGAAATCAGTCCACATCTTCATACCTTGTTTTATTATGGAGCATTTAGGTATTCCCTCAGACTAAGTTTGGCTAATGTTCTTTTCCCTTAAGTTTGTCAGTCATAATCTTTTGTGCATTTTGGTACCACATGCACTGTATTCTCTGCCTGTTTTGTCCTACTTGATTATAATGTATATTAATACTATATCATAGGGTGCTTATTATAAACTTCATCACATAATCTCTTTCACCCACCTCTTTCTTCCTACATCACAGGTACTGAGTACTTTGTTTTCAAACACCCACTGTCTAAGCTCTTCCCATGTGATAAAAGACAGAGCATCACAGTCCTACAAAACAACAGGTACAATTATAAGTCTGTCTATGTTGATACCTACTTCATTTTATTTTTCTGTCCTGAATTATAGGAGATCATATCAGTTAATTTATGTATTTATTTAATTTCTATTATTTTAATATTTTATATAACTGGGGTATTATTGACTGTAGAATCAGTTGGATAGGACAATGGCCATAGTCATGGCTGCAGGAACAGAATTTTGAGATAAAATGCAATGTTTCCAGATCTGAATTTCAAGATAGAATGAATGTTGTCAATTATGGGACCTATGTGGCAAGGCCTAGACTCCATTCCATCTTCCCACCCACTCAAATGTTAATGTTACTTATCCCACATTACCTAGTTCTTATTGTCTCATCAGGAATGGAAAGAAAATGAAAAGCCAGTTGTGAGACATGTAAGTTTATACATATGTAAATATACCATTATAATAATTTTTCTGTAAGTTGTGTATATCACAGTTTCATGCTGCCTTAGTCTGTATAAATGTAATTATGCCAGTGTAAATCTGGCAACAACAGGGAGGTGACACAAGCTGCAGTTGCTGTGGGCACAAATGTAGGGAAATATGTCATTGGAGAGGGTATCATATGGGTTAGGATGATATGCGTGTTGCATAGAGGGAATGAAAATTAAGTAAAGTTTCCCTTTGTTACAGAATCAGAAGTATTATCTTGGAGTGAAGCTGGCTATAGAAAAGCTGCATAGTAAGGGGAGGAAAGCTCATGTGTTGGACATTGGAACTGGCACAGGATTGTTATCATTGATGGCAGCGAGGTGTGGGGCTGACACTGTTGTTGCTTGTGAGGTGAATAACTGATATTTTCCCTTTATTGCACTGTTACACTATTTGGTTTTGTTTAGTCAAAATGTCTGTACAAAATTAATTCCAATAGTGACTCAATATTACCATTAACTTCACACATAGTTATGTTGCTTCTGTTGCCTGAAAGCAAATGTTGCTAATTTTAACATAACGCCAGTCAACAACTATCAAAGTGGCTAGTCACACAAACACTTTGATGTCTTGGAGTTTGTAAATTAATGACGCTTTCAGTTACTAAGGTCGTATATTATCTGTAATACATGAATGAATATGGAGAATTGATGGACTGATACTGACAGGGATCTGCAAAAATACTCAGAAAAACCTTTCCTGCGTGAGTTGTTACTGACCTTCTGGAAGAAATTCCTGGCTTCATCTTTATAGTGTTTAAGAAGTCCAAGAAGAGTGGGCTGTACAGACGAAATTAGTACTGAAGCAGGGAAAGGCAGGGGTAGTGAACCAATGGGAGAGTAGTAAATTGCAGTGGGTGGGGCCACAGGTGGTACACAGAAGAAAGTTACATGTGTGAGGTAACAAGGATGGGAGTACAGAAGAGTAGGAAGTAGCCAGATGAGTTTGGGGTGTATGGGATGGAAAGTTAAGTAGCATGACCCAGATTATAATAGAGGCAGGTAGTTCCTCTAAAACATTGGTAACAATATACCAATCAGAACAGTGTTATATCGAAGAAGACTTAAAACTTCATAAACACCACTGTGAGAATCTCAAATCTGGCATGTGCCAATGAGTTGAATACTCCTTCAATGTGGAGATTTGATATTAATTTGGAAGGTTTGACCTGATGATTAGTTTGCAGAAATCTGTTTCAGAAACAATGCACCCTCTAAGGTGTGACAAATTTTTAATCTTAAGCTTTTGTTTGAAATGTTTTGTTTGTGGTAAATAGCACCCCATAGTGTGACACTGTCTTTGGACCCTCCAAGTGTGGATGCATTAGTCACTGACTGTAATATTTGTGTTAAAATGCACAGGTACATGTGTGCACTGGACTGTCACTTGTAAATTCAGGTACCAGTTGACCTCTCGGTTACAGACTGAACATTGGAGAGAAAGAAGATGAAAATGCTGCTTGTTGCTGATAATCAATAGTTCTTATGTTGGAGTTTTATTCCCTGCAACCTAACACTGTAACTGTCTGCCATTCATTAGATCTGAGGATAATGATTTATGTTTAGGAGTAATTATAAAGGCTTTTTCAAGCCATTGGAATCTTCATTTTTCATTGGTGAATCAAGCTGCTATACAAAATATCTCTCTCGTAATGTCACAAGTAAGATATCGTTTCACCAGAAAGGCTGATTCAATTAGCCATAGTTGTTATTTATGCATACAAATCCATATGTGGTACAGTGCACTGCAGAAATTTTGCATTTTGTCACATTTTTTAAGTGTTAAATCGAGTATCCTGGTAGGAAAAGAGATTTTTTTCCCTTCAAAGCATCCAACCTGGCTGTTGGGTCTACCCATGGGTTCTTACTCCAGGACTAAAGGTGCCTGATGTGAAGCTGACCACTCACTTGCAGGTAGTGCCAAGGTTAAGAATTAGTGGAGCTAAATGTCCACCTTCCCACATTCCTTAATATCATGAACAAGGGGAAACTTTATGATTTACTTTTACAGTTGAATGGTTGTCTTTTTTTTTTGGGGGGGGGGGGGGGTGTACATGAAGTCTGGTGATATTTATCTGTGTATGTAACCTGGAAAGAACATACACCAGTTCATATCTTATGTTAGGCTTCATCTATTGAAGGTGAAGAAAGTTACCTTATAGTCCTGAATGCACTATGCATCAAATATAATAACCACCTTATATTTTAAAAGCTTGAATTAACATTTTAGGAATTGTTTGTTACAGTTAACATTTTGCTTTTCAATTTAAATATACGCAATGTGCAGCAAACTGTTTCTCTTTGAAGGAATATAAGTATGAATTATATTAAAGTATTTTTGTGTGTTTTCACATCAGTCACCTTGGGAAATTTTCTGAATGCTAGGTTTTCTTCAAGACATTGATTTGTTGGGACACTTCAGGCTCATCTTATTACCATTGAAGTATTTGGACCATATTACATATTATAAACGGCGTAATAGGCCATTTTCAAACACAGAAATCCGCCTGGGATGACCCTGCTTATTACCAACTTTGATGTTATGTTAATTGAGTAACAAAATTTTCCCTCCAGTTCAATATATGATGCCCTTGTAGTACGTCCCCCCCTTTAAAGGATTTTGTGCCAAAGAAGCAAGAATAGTTCAGTTAAAGTTCAAATTATTAAATCCACATCGTCACATGTGTGACACTGGACATGTCAAACTTGGTTTAAAATCATATCGAAGATTAAAAATTCACAATACATAAATAAAATACAATACACTGCCCTAATATCACCATTAATTAAAACGAACAAGGATGACAAATGATTAAGCTGTCACACTTTCAGAGTCCACTTAAGATCAGAACGACATGATGTCATCCACTGATTAAAAGGCGTGATGCAACAGAAAGGATTTTAATTCTCTTTTAAAGCATTTGAATTTGCACATTATTATTATATGACCTTTTACAGAGTGACTCCCATATTTACCATGTTCTTCTTGAACAGGATTGTTAAAAATGCAAACTATATTTGCCTCTTAGGCTTTTACCAAAGTTGGCATTCTTGCAATGTGTAACCAACATAGCGTGACGAAATTGGTGCTTCCTTCCTAGGACCCGTGTCACGGATTAAAGGCAGCAGGAAGTATGTTAATCCGTGGATACCGCGGTAGGAAGTGACGTCACTATCTATTGCCGCATGTGAATTTCATGGCGGGCGTTGTGACTAACCATTTTTCTTTAATTTCAATAATTGGAAGTATGCTGTGTGTACACTTTTCGTCCCGTAGAGCCAGTAATTACTGTACACATGGTGAGTGACTTACTTACTTACTTACTTCATGGTGCAGAGTCCTTCTTGAGAAGCTAACTGGTTTGCAGCTAGTCAAGAAATTCCCCGCCTTTCACGGAACCCGAAAGTTCATTACCGCACTCACACGCGTCCGCCACCTGTCTCTATCCTGGGCCAACCCAATCCAGTCCACATACCCACATCTCACCTCCTGGAGATCCATCCTAATATTATCCACCCATCTACGCCTAGGCCTCCCCAGTGGTCTCTTTCCCTCTGGTTTCCCCACCAAGACCCTATACACCCCC
>Ga0136643_10012221_pt1 | contig 12773 bp, 7 predicted proteins | sample TergutLab28metaG_FD_96883 | JGI IMG/M metagenome (GOLD analysis project Ga0136643, IMG submission 96883) | Labiotermes labralis P1 segment gut microbial communities from Petit-Saut dam, French Guiana - Lab288 P1 (version 3) (version 3) | ecosystem: Host-associated > Arthropoda: Insects >...
CGCAATGTCAGCGACCAAGCTTCACACCCATACAAAACAACAGGCAAAATTATAGTTCTATATATCTTGATCTTTAAATTTCTGGATAGCAACCTGGAAGACAGAAGGTTCTGCACCGAATGATAGCAAGCATTTCCTGACCTCAATCTGCTCTTAGTTTCTTTTGCAATAGAATTTTGATTTGTTAAAGTTGTTCCCAAATATTTAAACTCTTCCACCCTCTCGAAGGTACTATTATCAATCCTCACACTCCGAATTCGTTCTGCATTCTGATCTCGAGACATGGACTATGATATACTAGGTTTAAAAATGCCCCTTGAAGTTTCGTCCGGTCTCTCTCATGTAAACCCTACAGCAGGCTTGACAAATCATTTTGTAAATTCCAGTGTTATTGTAATGGGCTGACATAAACTCGACTCTTCACATGCCTGTAGTTGTTAGTTTTAAAAGCTATCTTATGGTTTGTATCATTAAAGAATTTGGTGATCTTCCTTCTTTGTGGCCCTTTATAAGTAAGAGGGGGCCTAATGTTGCGGTCTGTTGCAAGATCTGTATGTGAAAACAGTTTTTCTTTTATTTTCTAAGTGTGATCGCTAAGTGGAAAATCATTGTCGGCAGCAGTATCAAATATGGTTTCAATTTCCTTCAATTTTTTACTTGCTGATATAGAAGTCTCGTGTTTTCGGTGAAACATGAACCAGTAGGCGGATTTGAAGTTTTGGTTTCATTTTTACTAGTTGGCTTGCGGTATATATCGATCGAAGGTAGATCGTTTGCCTAATGATATATAGGGCAAGGAAGTTGGTCTCTTCGTCTGTTTCATCAATTCCATGTTTGTTTGGATGTTCGGTTCTGATCTTATCTTCTCAGCGTCGGTTTTGGCGTGGTCGTGCAATATTATATCGTACTATTTGTTCTGCAAATACGTAAATGTGTCTGGGGGCAGGAGTAAAATGTGATGAGATGTGTAATAGGTGTAAATGAACAGCGTTTACTACATTGTATATAATTCGAGTCTTTCTGCTTACAAATATTAAGAGCTTTCAGTTGAATTTACTTCATTGTTGGTGTATTTCTTTCGTTTGGATTTGTATTGCTTACACGAGGGAAGTCTTTCATTGATTTAACGTGTAGCAGGGAGTATGACTAACTCAATGGAGCAGAGTCCCTTTCAGATAGGAGCAGTCGCTGAGCTCGGCAAATAATTTTGTATTTTGTCAGTTCTGTAAGTTAGTCACCGTGTTGACAGCCTGCCGATGATTCGTGTTCACAGCTATGTTAGTACAGTTTACACATTCTCACCCTATTCTAGATGATTTGGTGTTCTTACATTTAAGCATATTTTCTAAGTGGGATTATTCCTTAATGCATTTCACTTTACTCCCATGAGTGCTACATGTCTCGTCTATCACATCTCTTTTTTTTACCATCCCAGTAGCATTTAGGTAGTACTAATGAAGTTCCTTATTTTCTGCAGCAACATGTTACTTTTACCCCTCGGGTCCAAATTCTCCTGAGTACTGTGTTCGTAAACATTATGTCTGTGCGTCTGCTGAGTGTGGCAGACTTGAGTTCGCGCCCCGGTAGAATAACGCAGAATTATAATTTTGTATATTTCAGTTGTGATCTCTATACTTTTGGATACGAGATATGAAAACACAAAACATTCTGAAATGAAATGTGTCATACGTTTCCCTAATTTTATGTCTTCATTTCTTCGTGACTGCGGTTGAGATTTGTTAACGTCTGTTCCAAGTATTTGGGTTCCACGTTTTCGAAGAATTTATTAGCATCTGTATGTTGTGATTTTTTGCTGCATTCCGGTGACGACACGTGAACAGCAGTTGTACCAACATTTTCGCCAAGTGATAAATGTACCATCAGCATTGATGATTTTGGTCTATTTATTTGGACCCCCCCCGCGCTGCCGCCGCTGAGAGTCTCCTGGCTCTTATTGATACCTTATTTCAAAGCCTAACTTTGAAAAACAGTGGTGAGAAAGAATCTCGTAGTGTCAGGCCATTCTGAATGGACACATATCAAAAAATATTTGCCTGTGCGGACTTTTCTGTAAGTTTCTTCTGAAGGCGTAAATGAATTAGCCACAACAGTCTTAGCAATTGACCAACTTAATGCACAAATTCTTGTTTTATAATAAGTTTATTATATTCCTCTACATGTTTCGAGCACTATTGTGCTCATCATCAGGAGGTCAAATTGTATTATACAGCAACTGGTATCGTCACACTCTGTAGGTGGCCGTCTGGTGCGCACCGGACGGCCACCTACAGAGTGTGACGATACCAGATGCTGTATAATACAATTTGACCCCCTGATGATGAGCACAGTAGTGCTCGAAACATGTAGAGGAATATATTGAAGTTATTATAAACAAAGAATATGTGCATTAAGGTGGTCAGTTGCTAAGATTATACTGAGATGCGCAGTCAGCAAAACATCAACATTAGCCACAACAGTTTCATGAATACGCCGAACTCAGTGAGAATATTGTACAGTGCTTCCAACTAACGGAATAGGGTGTTCCTGATGGTGATGTTCTGTCCCGTTATACTCCCATGTTGACGTCTGTGTGTGACGAAGCAGAAATCTGACCAGTGGTGATCTGTTGCTTCGCAGTCCACACTGATGATCCACAGCATCGCCGTCTGAATATGGAGTTAAACTTGAGAGAAGAATGCTGGATACACTTTTGTTTGTTTCGACAGTAGTGGTAACTACTGCGACCTTACCATCAACCAGTACAGTAATCAGCTCTTAATTCCACAGCTGAAGGTATTCTTCCGTAAGATGCCAAATAAAATGAACAGATTTACGAATCTCATGCAGTAACGCCTCACTACATGCCGGGGTACATTCCATTGTGATTTAGATTTATGTATATGGTGGATTTGTACTCTGGTGTTTTTGGTTTACGTGTCCATTTAGGGTGAATTTGACAGTTTGATTACAGCACACCCTGTATTCCAGAGTCTCCTTGTTGGATCCCCGCTTTTCAGCAGACCCATACCACCAAACATATTGTGTTGTTCCATTCATTTGCACCGTCGCGTTCTCGGGGCGTATGTGAACGGCGACGAATTTGCATGCGCTCCCCATGAATGACATTTTTGTAAATATAATAGTGTATCGTCGCTTCATGTTCATCGCGTGCCAAAGAAACACCTGAAAGCCTTATAAATTAAGAGTATTTTGAGTGGGGTTTCGTGTTTTTTCCTCCAATTTTACAATCTAGTTTGAAGCAAAATAATGTGCTTACGAATACATCATTAAAGTGCTTGTGTAGTGGGAGAGCCATGGATGACAGTTTCCCTTTCTTAAATTCTTCGTGTTTTATGTTATTGTTTTTAATGCAGGCCAAAACTGAATGAATGATCCAGACATGAGAACATGAAAATCTGGGAAGAATTTAAGGACGTTCCGCTTTCTTTGAAATGCCTGTGTATGAAAGACTAATTTAATTTGCATAATAATAATAATAATATTTGCTGCACAAATTGTCCTCTGTTAGTCCTTCATACCAATGTTCTCGTACCTGGAAGCTGTCGTACATTCATCTCGGAACTTGCGTTCTTTCGCCATGTTTGTAATTTTCACCTAAAATATTTGTAACGTTATCTTCCGACACGGCATCCTTGAACTGTGTCATATTCTGCACTACTACTGGTAGTGACAACGCATTCGTGGACCGACTGGAAGCCTGAACTTAACATGTTCCGTTGTCTGAATGCTGCTGTTGCTGTAGAGGAGCCTTTACCCTCAGCCGCGTGCTAGGCGTTGGCGAGCCTGTTGCTGGTGTGGTTGCGGAGAGCCCCGCATGGTGGTGGTGGTGTATTTGCTGGAGAAGAGTATTATAACTTCCCAGTCGTGTGCTTGTTGCATAGTTTGTGGTGTTTCCTCACGTGTGTCTTTAGTTTCGCGCCCCAGCAGCCTCGATGGTTGGAAGAATGAGTTGTTTCTCCTGCTGGTGGTTGGCGAAATGTCGTCGGCACCGTGCGGAGCATCCCAAGTGCAAGTGACTACCTCTATAGAATAACCAACAGGAAGGGTTGGAGTGATCCTAGACATGGCAATTATAACACTGCTTCAGGCCATTCTTAACTTTGTACGCCTCGTGATAGGTCGGAGTCTTGTCAGTTGAAATATATCCTGGATGTTACAGAATACATTAATAACAACTGTGCGGTGAGAAATACGAGTATACTCGCGCTGCCTACTATCCGCAATTTCTTCCGCTAGCCCACATCTCGACGTCCACCTAGAATATCACCTTCGTTTTATAGTGTTATTTAAAGTTTTTGAATTTGTAATTACAAATTTGATGAAACATTCACACCCCATTTTTAATGTTTATTACATCTTACAATACCCCCGTCTTGATGTAAGACGAGATCTCGTCTATAACATTCATTGTATTGTAATATATAAGGCAAAACAGTCCCGTTACAGGCCTGGAGTGGCCCAAGGGTTCCAGAAAGTTAAGGTTATGTTAGAGGCTGAGTCGGCCCCAGGGCCATAGTGCGTCGGAAGGATTTTATGTCAATGAAAAATTCCAATGACACCAGCTGGGATCGAACAAGCGACCTTCCGATTTGTAGCACAGCGCCTTAACCACTGTGCCACCGCGGTCCCCTATTGTAATATATATTTCCTACTATGAATATGAGCTCAGCCTGAAGATAGTTTATATAGTCCAAACATGTTGCTGGTAATAACTTACAGATAAAGTTGTGTTTAGACTTAATTTACGTTCGTTTTATTTACTAGTGTATTTAAACACAACTGGGATGCCCTACCTAAAAATTATATCCTGGGGTTTCTGCGTCATAGGCAGGGTGGAAAGGAACAGAGGGGGTTGCACAGGATGTGTCCCTTTCTGACGGATGACGGTCATTTGCTTGACATTTATGTCGAATGTGTCCAGAACCGATTTAAGTGCTTCGTTGTGGAGAAGTTCCCTCTGTAAACAAACTGCTTTCGCGATAATCACCAATCGAAGTCCGTTGGCACGCGTCACGGTACCAAACAAAACTTGCGGCCTGAGCTCCATATATTTACCGTAGCCGGAATATGTCATTGACTTGTCGTTCTGTTACTAGTCACCAGCTTTTGAAGAAACGTTACTTTGCCATCCCAGTTTCTCCTGAACTCTGTAATTAAGTTCCCAAATTTTTCTTAATTCGCGAAGCACGTGATATTGCAAACCTTGCGCAAGTGCGCGAAGAATTTTATTTTATGTCATTATTTGAAGTACGGAACAATTTTATTAGTGGAAAAAATGTAGTTAAATAGAGTAAGGATCCTGTCGAGCGAACCGCTTTAAAAAGAGATATTGAAAAAGAAGTGTAAAATCGGGAAAACTGTGTAATGTTATAACTGTAAATGTAGGAATGGGGCAGAGACCACTGTGACTCGATTTCAATGCCGAAACGCCCGTGTTTAGTGCGAACCTGTGTGCACAGGAGTTTACTTTGTATATTTTTATGTAGGAGTGTTGTGTGCAGGTGGAATGGGAGAGGATGATACTGTTGGTGTAGATGAGGGGCTGCCGCAGTTTGAGGGTGGTGCAGTTATTAGTGGCGGCAATTATATGAGTTCGCGTAGAAAGTGTAATGAAACAAGAAGACCGTCGATAGCTCTGCACTCTGTGTTCTGGCAAAATATTTTCCAGAACATTGATTTGGCACACACTGTTTTAAGAATAATACCTAAGATAAATAAATACCATCATTTTGTGTGAAATGCATACCATAAAGCAGCGTTTCTCAATCTTTCTGAGCTGCGGCTTGAATTAGGCCACTGGCTTTGTCCTACAACACCAAGAGACGGATATAAACATGGGTGTGAAATAAACATGAATCCGTATAACGAATTGATATTTTAATGATTTAATGAAGTGAAAAGAAGATATGTTTTGTAAGATCGTCACGAAAATCATGGTTCCATGCCCACTTAGAATACCTTCGCGACCCAAATGTGCTTTGCGACTCCCAGGTTGAGAAACACTGCCTTAAAGGAAGGGCTGTGCTGCATATATTTGCTGCGTCTTTAGTGCAGGTTCAGGCATTATGATCTCCAGCTTCTGTGGTTATGATAGTTTAGGAAACATCTGTGTGGAATGTGCCCAGACTGTCGTCTCTGTACTTTGTCGGATGCCTTCTTTCCATGTTTAACCTCCCCTAGTCTAGCTGGTGGAGCATTAAGAGTTGTTTACATGTGGTTGTGGCCAGTTCAGTGACCATGTTATTAACATATTGTTGTTCTCAGTATCCCCTCCACGTCGCTTTCCCGTCCCTTCATATTAATGATTATACGCAATTAACTCTCAAAAATGATGACTGTTCCTGGAATGCACGGCTTCGTGATGCTGAGGGCGTAGAGGGAGGAATGAATCTTTTAAGATTAATCGTTCATGCTGTATTTAAATGATTGCGCAATACACAAGCAATAAATTTATGCTTACATCATTGTATGTGTATTGTTGGTATTTTTAGTTACGTGTTTCGGCTTCAAGAGCCATCAGCACGCTAAGCACAGTGCTAATCATCCTGCTGAAAACCAGGGATCCCAAATTTTTACAGAACAAATTTATGTAATAATGTATTTAAAATTTTAAACCGTAGAATTGATAAAATAACATATAAACTTTGATTCCATACGGAACGATCTTATGTCTATTATCTGTCACCGATGATGGAACGGTACAAGATACTTAACATCAAGGCCTTTAGAAATTGACAAGTGTAATACAGTTTCATTCACGGTATTAAAATAGCAGTGAAATAGCGTACGGAGTGTGTACGTTAATGAATGCAGCAGATAGTATATGGAAGAGGAATCGAATGCTATTAGGAGCCGTTATGGCTCAGACGGTTATTCGCGGACCTCGCGCCCTGAAGGCTTAGGTTCAGATGCAAGCCAGTCCATGTGGGGTTTGTGGCGGACAAAGTGACACTGGGACAGGTTTTTTTGTTTGAGTACTTCGGTTTTACCCGAACTGTATCATTCGTCCAGTGCTCCATACTTCACGCATTCATCGATCACCGACTTCGTGTAATTTTACGAATTGACAGCGTCGTTAAATACTCAATTAAAATATTATGAGTTTCTGTATTTTGTATTGTACAGTATATCCTAAATATCTTAAATTATATAAAGTTAATTCTGTAAAAATAGCTTCGGTACCGCGGTTTACAAAAGGTCGACTGGCACTGCAAGTAATTTGCTGACAGAGACAAATTCTTAGCCTTACAGTGGGTCTTGAAGCCAGAACTTTTAGGTAAAAGTACCAATAATGAATATACGAAATTGTGCCGATTGCTTGTAGGCCAGTGTCTTGTGAATTGGCTATACCGTCGCTGAGGAGGGATGTTTGGACTGAGGACGGATGAAAAAATTACACAACTGTGAACCTCACGAATTTGTATTGCCGCTTTATCCTCTGGTAACCAGTAACACTGATGTTAGAACGCCTACAAAAACTTTACTGCAATCCATGTAAATATTATTCTTTCATCTCCTCCCTAGACCTTCCAAGTGGTCGTTTCCCAATAGGGTTCCACGCCAGAATCGTGTGTAGGTTCATTGTCTCCCTATCCTTGGTACATGCCAAGCCCATCACGGCAACACATATTTCCATTTCTAACAATTTACGATAGTTGCGTCAATCACATGGACCATCGCTAGTTTCGATGTTGAACCGAACGGTTTATTGTACAAAAATTGATGTAGTGTACCTGTTTTAAGTATGCATTATACACATTGTAAGGGTACCGCAGCGTGGACGAGGACAAAATAGCCATCCGTCAACATATATGACAGGCAGGTACGTCAATGAAATGGTGCGGGCGGACATGTCGCTTTCGAGCCGGCTGGCATACGCCTCTCGCACGACAGTGTTCAGGACATGTCCGTGAACGTTTCGGCTGTTGTTAAGTGTGCGGTAGATGGGTGTCGAAACTATTGTCCGAGCAACAGAAGATCGACAAATGGCCACCCCACTGACCAACTTCCAAACGTTGCGAAGCTGAAGGTAATGACTGCGGCGCATTACCACTGACGGAGAGACGTGGGTGGAATCAATGGTATGGAGGCATTCCACGTCGTCAGTAAAGATGTTCAGACAGCTGTGAGTGCGGGGAAGGTGGTGGCAATTGCGACATACAGGCGTCATTTCGTCGATGTCATGCCGCGTGGTGTGTTAGTGACTGCAGTAGCATATCGGGCGACATTAAGACGCCTGGAGATAAGGTTCGACGTCGGAGGCCTGGCCTGCTTACGCGAGGTGTAGTAGCTACTGCATGACAATACTAGGCTGTATATTGCTTACACCAGCACTACCCAGCTGGACACACGGCGCTGGGAACGTGGTTCCCCACCACCATACAGCCCCGGCTTGGCGCCCACGGAAGGACTGGGGCTTGGGGTGGGGTGGGGAGGGGACTGGTAGTCAGCGATGTTGATGTGACGACACCGTCGTAGCCGAGGTCCGGAATTGGCTTCGAGAACGTGATGTGGTCGCCTATCGTATGGGAAAATCTCGTACGCTGTGACAGGTGCCTAAACAAGTTGGTGACTGTGAGGAAAGTAAAAATCTGGTATCCAAACGTAATCGTGTTCGTCACTCGGCTCAGTCCACCTCCATTGAGATAAATAAGGAAATTTAGGGGACATATACCGACAGTCACTGTCGCATTTCTTGTGCCGTCATGTAAAAGCTGAGCTGTTGGCGCAGTTACGAATTGCAGGATGTCATTGTGCTTCCCTGAGCATTCGTTTTTTCATTTAAATGTGGTGGAGCGAGGGAAGTCTTGAGACGACGAAAGGTGTTTTTTTTTTCTGATATGAGTCCATATTCATCTCTGACACTGCTGAATGAAATCAGTACACCTATTACTGGGGTATGTACATAGAGAGTTTGCTGGACGAATTAATTTAGGTTCCTCTCTCTTCTTTGTAATCCTTGTTTTACGTGAGTATCAGGTAGACTTCATAAATCTTCTGAAAAACGGATCATCGTTGAATAAATTTGCGTAGCCCCTATAACAGAGCTAAAACTCGCAAACTTTTGTTCGAAACTTTGTGCCCCCCCTCCCCCCTCGATGGGTGTGGTAGATATTTAACGAAGTATATCTCCGTTCCTTGATGTGTGGCATAATATGTTGGTGTGGAAGTGTTAAATATGCTTACGTTTTCATGTATCTTATACGAGAGTTTCTCACATGCTTGACGCAACTTTACGGCGTTTTTGTGCGCACGAACTAGGAAGGTGTGTAAACATGGGTTGTAAGACGCCGTTTGAGTTACGGCCCATTTTAGTGTGGAAGAAATAATAAATTGTGACCCCGTCCACGAGCAAGTGCTTATTTACAAAACGCTGATTCTAATATTAGAGGTTACTGAGTGTATAACAGGAACATATAAAAAGTGTAGTGTGTCCGTTGAGCTTCCACACAGCGAGCTGCATGTCTCATGACGCCTTGTCGGGTATGCTCAGAATTTCCGTGCGTGTTAACGTATTAAGCGTCGTTCTTCTTCTGTTGTCTGCTGTAGTTCGTATTCCTCATTAACTGCCATAACATACGCAGTACTTTTGAGATGGTGCAGTAAATGGAAATCCAGTGCGGGCCTTGCAGTTCATACCCTTCGTTCGGATATTTGTGATCCAAAAACTTTGTGACACGGCTGTGCTGCACACCGCGCATGTGCAGCCTGCCGTGCCGTCCTGTAGTGAGACGTCTATAGTACTGCGCCATTGAACTTTTTACGCGGCCAGTTGTGCCTTGGGTCGACAAAATATCGCGTGTCTTTTGAAAGTTCGAGTAATGTCTTTACAGGTTTACAGTTCTTGTTTGGCTCTCTGTCTGTCTTGTAAACATCTTTACCAAACAGTACCTCGCCGACCTGAGCCGAACCTGTTATTACCAAGACATTCAGGTAACAGGATTTTGGTGATCTTTTCGCAGCATTCCCGTAGTGTGCCCTGGGCGTAACTCATCATTTAGCACCACACGGAATAGTGTCGAAACGAGTGTAAAGTTGTGCTTCAGTGAAGTACCCGTCTTATCCAAATGTGTCCTACACAATTCTCAATTGCATGGGGCCTAGAGTGCTTTTCTTTGTTAAACTTTCATCACATCGAAATGTTATTCAAAGATGGTCGTTGATCAACAACATCTGTCGGTAAGCTCCTTTTTGTTACGCATCGTATTTGAAGTGAGCCTTATTTAATCTCCAAAATTTGATTTAACTTACATAAAGCAGAAACTGTGTTTTATACGATTCAAAATTGAAATAGCAAGAAATTTTTTGTAGAACGCATTTTATCGGAGTCCTTGCATTGTGCCTGTTATTGTAGAGGAATGGTTGTACAGCATCGGGAGGGGAAGCGATTTAGTATACGTTGATCCAAGTCGATGTACTGCAGATATGAATGTTGATATTAAATACATACTTTCTCTTGACAGATCATAGATTGTTTGAGACTTGAACTTGACACCCTTCCGCAGTAGCATTGGATGGCCTACCTGTCGCTAGAGGACGCTTTGTTTTGTGTATCCAAGATTTCCGGTGACTTTCCTGATAGCGTTGCGCATTTTCTCCGTCGCCAGAAATATCCCATTAAAGTTAATGTGTGCCATCCGCTGGCAGACAGTGTTCGGGGTATCCCACAGCAGACCGTTCAGAATGAACAGATTTATTTGGAAATGTAGACAAGTCATATCGCGTATTTTCATAGTCAGGACTCCGCGTGCTCAAGTTGTTACGTACAAAATTAGTGAATTAGTGGTATTCAGATGCTGCAAGGTTTATCTCAGTCGTTGCTATTAATCTTATAACATAAAAACATTGTATGTATTTATACCCATATATCTCAATAGGACAATTCTATCACTTGAAGGGTGGAATACGGAAAAGTTCTGAAACGTTGTGTAGGCTATGTGAAATATTATAATCTCAGGCAGCAGACGGTGTCCGACTTAATGCCGTTATAACGTAAGCTAGTTCAGTTGAATATGTCGGTCTGTAGAATCCTAAACTACAGTATTATAGCTAAAAGTTAATGGAACGTAAATTATACAATTTCCTGTGTATGTAAGATGTAATTTGGGGTACAGGAAGTTTTTTTTTATGGAGGTTTCGGTTTATACGAATTATTTTAAATATCCTTGCCTCTCTTAACGCCTGTGGTTTGCATTTTTTTTCTTTTATCCTTTGGCTGGAAAGCTAGAAATGTCTGGAACCGTAGGTTGGCATTTATGCTCACCAGCAAGTCAGATGACCGTGTCACATCGCGTAAGATTACTTGTTAAGCACTCTTGCTTTATTTTTTTCTCCCACAAGTAACAGATGGACCTTCCCATGACATGATGATTTTCGTTAGTATGCCCTTTTCCTCCAGTAACGTACTGCGGTCCGCGCTAACTTGGAAACAATTCCAGCAGGCTGGCATGCAAATCCAGTAACGCTGTTCTGTTCGAACCAATTAATTGATTACAATTAGCATTTTTTTTACCATGGCGTAACAGCCCCTAGTGGGCCAAGGCCTCCTCATTGTCGAGGTTTCATGATCACACTCAGACATACCACTCTCGGTAGGACTCCTCTGGACGAGTGATCAGCCCGACGCAGAGAGCTCTACCTGACAACACACAACACTCACAAGAGACAGACGTCCGTGCCCCCGGCGAAATTCGAACCCACAGCCCCAGCAAGCGAGCGGCTGCAGACCCACACCTTACACCGATTAGCAGTTTTTAGCTTTCTTTATTTCGTAACGATGAAGACTGTGGGAAGTATAATAGACTGATGAACGTTGAGAAGAAAGTGCTGCGGAAGATAAACATTCCAGTCTGGGATGTTACACTGTGTCGACCAATAAACACCGACGTTTCGAAGGACCATGGGGCCTTCATCTTCAGGATCAGCCAGTTCATGATTAGGCGGCCCAAGACGAGTGCTTGACTCTGAAGATGAACGCGGTACTGTACTTGGAATCGTTGGTAACTACCAGCCGGCGCGGCGAAACACAGGAGGAGGCTTGAATCGTAACATCGCCGTTTTGAGAACCTCATCTTGTGGAGGAAGCTGTTTTGACGTGAGGGAGAAAATTGGACACCGATAAGTTCAACAATCTGCACCTATTGTTCACAAAATGTTATATGTGTATAATTAATGATATTGGGAGACATGTAGCATGCGTAGGAGAAGTATATACAAGGTAGGCCTACTGTCGTAAACATCGAATTTAAGATATCAGTTGGGAGACCCTTGACCGCTGTACCATTCAGTACTGCTGCACCAACAGCAACGAGATTCCCCGTCAGTTTCGCATCTGGAGTACCAGGTGTCAGTTAACCGTGTTTCCTCCAGGAAAATGCAAAGGCGTTGTCTCGGAATAGGCCGCCACCGTCTTTCTCCGTGTCCTTACCGTCACATCGTTTATGATCATCTCGTTCGAAACTATGTAACGTCTGTAGTGGAAACCACGTTTTCCAGGGGGTGCACTAATCCCAGGCGTCGGTTAGCTTGGGCGACTACATTTTTGTTTTTTGGCACCTGTTATGGGTTCTCAATATGAATTTGCTTTATTTCACCTTTATGGGGCCAGAATGTTGAAGGTATTTGTAGATTTTTGGAGAATTTTTACCTCATGCACATCACTTCCCCCCCCTATCTTTCACTTAGATTTTGTTAACTATATTATTATTAGAAGTCGTATTATTATCAATATTATAATCATCATCATCATCATC
>Ga0136643_10012228_pt1 | contig 12771 bp, 7 predicted proteins | sample TergutLab28metaG_FD_96883 | JGI IMG/M metagenome (GOLD analysis project Ga0136643, IMG submission 96883) | Labiotermes labralis P1 segment gut microbial communities from Petit-Saut dam, French Guiana - Lab288 P1 (version 3) (version 3) | ecosystem: Host-associated > Arthropoda: Insects >...
CACACACACAACACACACACACCACACACACCACACACCACACACACCCACATACACACACACACGCACACACACACACACCACACACACACACACACACACACGCACACACCACACACACACACACACACACACTACACACACACACGCACACACTATCATGTCTAATAAGATGTCAGCCTCACTTTGTACTCCACTTCAACATACTGTTCATTAGCTTATAAAAGGCACACCTAAATCGACTTGCGGCACGTTAGAAGACCAAACGTCTTCTATTATTCGTGTTCGGTGTCTGTACGGATCGCATTGCACCGCCCGTCACGAATTGTCTTTCAAATCACGTCACTTCGGCTTAGTTAAAGAAAATTGTGTTTCCTTTGAAAGCGCAACTTGCGTGTAGATTAAATGCCTCTTCAGATACTTTGAATTCTGTTGTCGTGTTTTGTAAGGGAAGAAAATGCGGGCTCCTGCGTGGAGAAAATGCCCCCCCCCCTCAAAGCACGTAAAATAGCTAACAAAACATTTCACTCGGCAGGTTAATAAGAAGAATTAGGTAGATGCAAATAAGTAGTTCCATCTAAATGATAACCTACAGGGTTGCTGATAAGTCCTTAGCTCGTCCAGGAATGAAACAGGCTAATTTTTCTCTCATAATGGCGTCAATTTCCTTCGGCACTTTGCCTTGCAGGAAAAAAACTTTGATGACAGCTCGCTTCTCGATGTTGTTGAAATCGCGGGCATCCCTGATATGCTTCAGAATTTGTTTCCTTCCTGGTCGGGATACGGACTTATCAGCACCCCGGTATAATTAGACACTAGGCCAAGTATCACGAATGCGTTCTCCGCCGGGGATACAGTATCTGCACTTGGCAATGTCACAACACAGGGTAGCTGAAAGTTTGAGAAGGAATAACTTCTAAATTGTGAATAAATTCTGCTCATTTAATTAAAGGAACCTAGCGAATGACAGTTAGTACTCTGCCGTCTCAACAGCTGGAGAAACTGGCAACATTATGTAGTAAAGTTTATGAAATATTTGTGCTTTCTGTGTTAGGTACGTAGTGTCAATAAGGGAAAAGAAAAACATTGGACATATTCAACTCCACAGTCTAGGGCTTTCTTTTAAAATTTCGCAGTTACTCCTCTCATTAATACATTTTTATTCTTTAAGGCGCCATAATACTCGGTAGGGCGCGTTATACGAAATGAAACCTACACCGAGCCAGATACAATCCATTCCATAATCTCACTCCTTACTTCTCTAATATTTCTTTAATATTATGCTTAGTTCTATACATAAATCATCGCAACGGTTTATTCCATTCATGTTTACCGTCTGATATTTTGTATTTGTCCTATCTCTGTCCCTTCCATTTCATTTCTATCACCATAAAATTTTATAACAGTTTCATTCGAGATTTTGAGCAAAGGAGAAAATATAGTAAAATGGATAAAAGTGCAAAGGATAAGCTGGTTAGGTCACCTAGAGAGAATGGAGGAGGAGAGGATGCCCAAAAAGATCTTCACTCAAGAACTGAAAGTGACAAGAAGAAGAGGAAGACCCAGGAAAAAAAAATGGAAATAGGAAGTATCAAGAGATCTTCAAGTGCTGGGAGTGAGAAGATGGAGAGAGTTGGTGGCAGATAGGAAAAAATGGAACGACATTATTCGACAGGCCAAAGCCCACAGTGGGCTGTAGTGTCAATGGAAGAAGAAGAATTATTCGAGATTTATGAATTATTATAACATTCTTTACGTAATAATGTGAAATGCCAACTTGATGCAACAATGTAATTTATTGATGTATCCTTTAGCTCGACATGTTTCGGGCGCATACGCCCATCATCAGGACCACTAGATGTTAAGTTGCAGCTTATGGTTTTCTGCACCACCAAATTACAAACTCCGTGCAGAAAACCGTGTGCTGCAACTTAACATCTAGTGGTCCTGATGATGGACCTATGCGCCCGAAACATGTCGAGCTAAAGGATACATCAATAAATTACATTGTTGCATCAAGTTGGCATTTCACATTATTTCATGATGAGGGTGCACAGTCAAAAAAGCCCTCAAATTCTTTGTGCAATTTGCGTAACAGCCTTCTAATTTCTCCCTCTTACTTCGAGATTTTAACCTCACCACTATTTCTCAAATAAGTTAGATCTATGAGATGGTTTCAAAAAATAACCAACACGATGACACTTGTGGACTATCCTTTATTTTCAGGGGTAGTCGTCATTCATTCTCAATGAATGACGACTACTCCTGAAAATAAAGGATAATCCACAAGTGTCATCGTGTTGGTTATTTTTTGAAACAATTATAATGATGCACGGAACAATGAATGTAAAATCTATGAGATGGTATCTCAAAGCTGTAAATGTTAGAATTAAACTAGTTTAGGGCGTGGCCCCAAATATTTTTGTAGGAAATAAAATAAACTGAAAGGTCATATCCCAGAATAACCGCAACCTTATATCCGTGGTATTCATTTACAGCCACAGAAGACCAAGTTCCGCACTCATATAAATTAGTCTCACGATAGCAGGGTTACATGTCACGTGTTGCTGAGAAATTGTTACTGACGTAAAAGTGAATCATTTAGTGAAAGTGATGACTGAAGGGAGACGGTGCGCCTGCAGCTGAGTGCTCAAGCTAAACGCTTTACAGAATTGTCGGAGAAGTTGCCGCCTAGAGCAGGGAACGCACAGAAAAACTGGTACGTGTCATGACTGCCAGATGCTGCTGAAGTAAACACGTTTATGGCACGTAGTTCCTTCTTCTTGCTCTCCACACGTGGTACGTGCGGACTAGGCGCTTCTGAATGCCGCAGCCGGTAGTCGAGTTGCATCGTTTGTGGCTCTGCTTCAGGCCACCGGAGGGCACAGCTGTACTGTACTCATTTTTGGAAGTAATATAAATGGGCACAGATGATGATGATGATGATGATGACGACGTTAACTGACTTTAACGTAATTACTTAATTTTCATCTAAGTACTGCCGTACGTGCCGGTCCCAGTGGCCGCGCGGTCTAAGGCGTAGGTCTGCGGCCGCTCGACTGCTGAGATTGTGGGTTCGAATTCCAATGGGGGCATAGATATTTGTCTGTTGTGGGTGTTGTGTGATGTCAGGTAGAGGTCTCTGCGACGAGCTGATCACTCGTCCAGATGAGTCCTACCGACTGTAGTGCGTATTTGTGTGTGATCTAGAAACCTCGTGAATGAGGAGGCCCTGGCCCACTGAGGGCCGTCGCGCCATCGGCAAACAAACAACCGTACGCACAGTTGCCGACTAAGTCACGAACGTCTCCTCACGATGAGGTAAGAAATCATTGCTTTTCGAACTTCATAAGACCAAGACAAACCTTTCACAGAAATATATACGCCATATCCGATCAAGATACACGTCATTTTGCAGAGAGGTGACTGTTAGGAGAGTTGGAAGGTCAAAAGTTTGCGACCAGCTATAAAGACACGTCGGTCATATTTTTCGGGTGGAGAGAAGCTCTTTTTGTTTCCCGGTAGTAGTCTTGTCAAACCCGCTGCTTATAACTTTTCAAGTCAATCTTTAGATACGTTCGATCAGATGCCAGTTACCTACTCCCCAATTTTATCTCGGAAAATGTCCGTTAATGCCCTCATCCTCCATATTTCCAAAAGCAGCATGCTATATATTTCTACACGTCGAACCCATTCCCTAATATATAGATCCGTCTTCACCACCACGTTAATTCTCCTATCTACATACAAAACATAAATGCGTTTTACAGGCAGGCGAGCACATGAGACTAGGTAACGGGTGTTTCAAATTATTGTTTTAAGAAGTTATAAGGCAAATAAGCCTTGGTTAATTGATACAAATCGCGATTTGAAACTATAAAATGCGGCGTAGAATCTGAGTTTACAGATATCCTACTATCATCATACGGAGGAGCGCGCAAATGCCCCCACACTGATAACTCGAAAGCACCGTTTAACCTTACTTTAATTCAATTTCAATAATATCGACCCAATATCCTCGTTTGAATTTTCTATCATCATGCAATGAACTCGGATTTCAGTTTGACTTTCAGACGATCGTGCATCGTGATATATTCTTATACTGAAAGCCAACGAGATGCATTGTTTCTCAAATTTATTTGATAGAGTACTCTAGATGTTTCGGATGTATACACTGTTTATCATCAGGAGTATCTCAACACTGTATACACGCAATAGATATTTGTCATTCTAAATCTGCTGGTGTCTGCTAGCGTGGTCACGTGACCACGATAGCAGACACAAATACCTATTGCGTGTATACGGTGTTGAGATACTCCTGATGATGGACAGTGTATACATCCGAAACATGCAAGTACTTTATCAAACAGAGTTGAGAAATAGTGCATCTCGTTGGCTTTCATTTTAAGAACCTGATTTCAGTATGGACTATTCGTACTGATAATACCATGCGTGTACATTGACTGCCGTCGTGGATAAAGCATTCAGTTCACCCAAAGGTCTGGTAGCTTCCCAAGGGAACCCACAGCAGATGACCTCACCTGCGTACCACCGACACGCTAGCAAGGGCCACCTGCTACCTACGGACATGTTTCAGTTAAAAACGCCGGCAGTGCATTTCTATTTGAACTTTGTCCCTACGTACAACATAAAGGTTTATGTGGGAGCGGAGGTTAAGCTCCATCTATTCGTAACCTCGGTACTAGACGGGATCAGTGGTCAACTTCACGCATCCGCTGATTTACCCACATGAATAGGCCCTTATGTGCTTCCTGAATACGAGACGGCGGAGGGAGGTTCAGCGTCGTTCTGGGCGTCTTGACGGTGCAAGACAGGCAGTGTAAGTATCAAGTAAAATTATGGCGCGTTTACGTAATCACTGTTGCAGTGGAAAAACTATAATTATTACATATTCTGAGTGGGTATCTGTAGCCTTGGGTTTCCAGCATGTAATGTCCATGCGCCATGTTGTCATCTGTGGCCTGCCCGGCTCTACAATAATTATTACATATTCTGAGTGGGTATCTGTAGCCTTGGGTTTCCAGCATGTAATGTCCATGCGCCATGTTGTCATCTGTGGCCTGCCCGGCTCTACGGCATTTTTCTACACAAACGGCAGGATTTTCTAAAAAGAAAATACTCACTATAAAATGCTTGTCTTGGTTTTCTCTATAACTTTCGCCTGAAATCTTTCTGACTGAAAAAAAAATTCAGTGAGATATTATCGTAAATGTACAGTACACAGGTCTTCACGTAAGGTACCCGTTCTTCTTGTCACGTTTTCATAAACTCGAAATTTCTCGACATATTTTTGAAAAATTCTCAATGATCAATTAATGTTCAACTCCCTAATCTTCATGGTTACACCGTGCAACAATGATATCAAATGTTTTATTGTCCAAATAATGCACTCAAATATATAAAACTGCTAAATTGTAAAAACCAATTGAAAGTATAAAAGCCGCTCGGACATGTTTCGGTTCACGCAGGAACCATCATCAGGGAGTTATAGCCAGTGCTTAGCTAAAATTATAATTCTTGTTTAAATGTCGCCAGTCTGCAGTTGAACAAGATTTATAATTTTAGCTAAGCACTGGTTGTAGCTCCCTGATGATGGTTCCTGCGTGAACCGAAATATGTTGTAGCGGCTTTTATAAGTTTAATTGGTTTTTAACACTTCAATTATTAACCAACAATTACACTTACATAAATTCCACATAAAAACACTTAAAAACAATTAAAATCACTCCTACATGTTTCGATCTTTTTTTAGATCATCATCAGGGAGCTAAGTTTCTCTTTGCTGAAGTTATATTATAATATTCACAATTGAATTCGTTTCTGTAAACACAGTGTTGTGGCAGCGTGTCATGTTGTGTGGGAATACGTTGTTGAGAGGGTGCAGCTGGCTAGGTGTGCGTCGTTATGCTACGTAATGAGGGACTGGCCAGTCCCTCGTTACGTAGCATAACGACGCGCACCTAACCAGCTGCACTCTAAACAGCGTATTCCCACACAACATGACATGCTGCCACAAAACCGTGTTTACAGAAACGAATTAAATGGTGAATGTTACAATATAACTTTAGCAAGGAGAAACATAGCTCCCTGATGATGATATAAAAAAGATCGAAACATGTAGGAGTGATTTTAATTGTTTTTAAGTGTTTATTATGTGGAATTTATGTACGTGCAATTGTTGGTTAATAACTGAAGTTATTCTACGAAATGCACGGTGCAACATAACGTTTATGGTTTCTAACAATTTAACAGTTATATATATATATATATTTGAGTGCATTAGTTGGACAATAAAATATTTGATATGTTAAAGTCCGTTCAGTAGGAGCTGTGTTGTGCTATGTGGACGGGTAGACAGACAGACACACATGACGAAGCTAATAGTCGCTTTTTTGCAATTTTTTGAAAGCACCTAAAAATTTGTCCCTGCATTAAAATGAACCAGAATCCCTCAGCGGTCCACCTGCAACCTCGGCAAGTCACCACCCCTGCTGCTTACCGCTACCTAAGTGCTTTCTACTAGTTTGGCCAACTACTATATATACAATAATATAAAAAACCAACTAGATGCAACAATAACAATTTATTAGTAATTTCAATCAGCTGAACATGTTTCGGGCAATAATTTCTCCCATCCTCAGGAGCACTAGACTGTGTTTAAAGCTTGTGGTATAATGCACTGATGAGGTCGCCTGCTCATCAGTGCATTATACCACAAGCTTTAAACACAGTCTAGTGCTCCTGAGGATGGGCGAAATTATTGCCCGAAACATGTTCAGCTGATTGAAATTACTAATAAATTGTTATTGTTGTATCTAGTTTGATTTTATATTATTGTATCAGAGATAGACGGTCATACAAATATCAAATACAAATATATATATATATATATATATATATATATATATATAAATAAAATTTTTCTCTATAATTTCTCAACAGTTTAACCTAATACTGTATTGCGCAATATTTTAAAATATAGGGTAGGCCAAAAGTAGGTATACAGTAATTAACAATATACTGTATACCTACTTTTGGCCCACTTTGTATGATTCACAATACTTTTAACACATCGGTCCGTTACAATAAATGTTACTTGTATTGTATTACCCTGTATGCGTCATGTTTAATCCAGTAGTATTTCCACCTATTTGCCTAAGGTCAACAACAACGGCAAGTGTGACTCGCGTTAGGCAAGTCAGATTCTCAGCGTGGCAGTGCTACCCTGATTGCACTCAATTCAGACGAAGTACTTGGGAATTACTGAGTTAGCCGAGTAGATGAAGCCCCTTCTACGATTTAGCAGTCTCTAAATTATTCTCTAAATACACTTGAAAGGTCACTGACATGTTCACAAGAGCCAGCCACTTGTCCCTGCTCAGGGGCAAATCACTTCACCTTGTTTTTGTCAAGTCCGTTTCACTATGACCTCTTCCATCTTTTGTCCTGTACTCCGTTCTTACTCCATGGAACAGAGTCCTTGAGAAGCTAACCGGTTTTCAAGTAGTCGAGAAATTCTGTGCATTTTATGGAACCCGAATATTCATGAGCTCATTCACAAATGCCCGCCACCTGTCCCTATCCTGAGCCAGCTCGATCCAGTCCATAACTCCACATCCTATTTCTTGCAGCTCCATCTTAAAATTATCCTCCCAACTACGCCTGGGTCTCCCAAGTTGTCTCTTTCCCTCAGGTTTTGTCTTATTCCGTCCAAACGTTTGCACGAATTTTTCTTCTTCCCAGTGAGTGCTGTATGTTAGACCCATCTTACTCTCCTTGACTTCACCATCCTATTACTAACTGCGTGGATTACAAATCATAAAATTTCCTCAGTATTAACATTTTTCCACCTTCTGCTGCTCGCTCCTAGCGGCCGCATGAATATTGTTCACAATGGCCACCTGCTCCATCAGGAATCCAAAATAAAACTGCAAGACTATCTTACCGCTATTGTGTTATTATTTTTATTATTATCATCATCATAATCACCATCATCATCCCCTTTATGCAGGGTATTTATACTTATATTCCTGATACAAACTATGTCCCTAGGGAATACAGTGTTGCAGCTATTCTGTTGTTACTATTCATGGTGCTTACACCGTTAGTTCCAGTGTTGAATCTATTGTACTTTTACATTAGTACTTTCCGCAGTATGTGTGCAGTGCCCAATGAGGCTGTTTTCTGGAGTTCCTTGACTTCACGTTTACCTGGTATGTTGCTCACGTATTTTCTGAGTGACTTTGAAATAGTCCCAGTCGCCCCTATTATTACTGGTATCGCCTTTGTTTTTACATTCCACATGCGCTGTATTTCTATTGTAAGGTCTTGATATTCTAGAATCTTGTCGGCTTCTTTTTTAATCACATTTCTGTCTCCTGAGATAGCAACGTCTATTAACATACAAGTTATTATTATTATTATTATTATCATCATCATCATCGTCGAATTTCTCACTTCTCAGCTTTGGCTGGGAAATATTCACCTATCCTGGGATGCAGTAATCAACAGGATTAGGCTCGATGGTCTTACTTGTAGTTTATAAGGTTTCTTACAATTGAACATGTACCAAGAATTACAGATTTTTTTCATTCGTATATATGTATTGGGGTGCAAGTTAAGTCTTGTTAGACTTTGTGATAATGACTTTGGAATTACTCCCATAGATGTTATTACTATCGGGATCACTTGTGCTGCCTTTTGCTTCCACATAGCACATATTTCATTCACCAGTTCTTGCTACTTGTTGTGTTTGTCGGTTATTATTTTGGCGATATTATGAGTATCTGGGACAGCTATGTCTATCAAAAAGGTGTTCTTTGTTTTCTTATTCATAAAAGTTATGCCAGGTCGATTGAAAGGTACTGTTTTGTCCGTAAGTATGTTGCGATTCCAGTACAGCTTGAAATTTTCATTCTCGAGTTCATTGGCTGATGTGTACTTATAATATGGACTTTTATCTTCAATAAATTCGGCTGCTTCTGCCAGTTTCTGATGGATAATTTTGGTCAGTCCGTCATATCTCTTTAGATACTCGGTAGGTCTCTAGGAAGTGTGTCATCCCCGTTGTGTATGTGAAACTAGGAAAAGGTATGTAGTCAAACACAACTTAATCCTTCAGATGTATTTAATGACTATGTGATGGAAATGTTTCCATCGCATAGTCATTAAATACACCTCAGTGATTAAGTTGTGTTTGACTGCATACGTTTTTCTAGTATACTCGATAGTTGCTAGTTGCTCACATGCTGCAGTAATGTGTTGGATTGTCTCCGATTCTTTTCCACATCTTCTGCATAGCTCTTCGGTGTCTGACTGCTTCAAAATATATTTCTTGTAGTTCCTTGTTAGTATGACTTGGTCCTGATTTGCTGTTAAAAGCCCTCTGTTTCGGCGAACAAATTCGCTTTTGTCAGCCATTTTTTCGACGCTTCTATGTCTACAAATTGTTGACGGAGGTCATACGGATGGCGGCGGTGCAAGGCATTTTGGGATTATTATTATTGTTATTCGATGTCGCATAACTTATGCACAGATACAGCAGATAATATAAATTATTCAAAAGAAGAAAGACAGGCATCTCCAATCCGCAGATCTTTTATCCATAGAACACTTGAAATTTGACACAATTTTCCGCAAAAGCATATAAATAGACATATATGGCAAGAGATATTAAATCATAAATTTAACGGTACAGTCATAGCAAGTGGAAAGCATTGTGACTCCTGATGGGTCCCGTTACAAGATTTTATGAATAAGGCAATCAATTCCCGACTTTTGTAAAATGTTAGAAGTTTTTGATTAGGCAGTTGAGTACTAACATCTCGAGAAGAGCCCGATACAGAGGGCACTTAACAGTTATTAATGTGACAACGTCACAGGCACATGAAGACCTGTAATAAAGATCCACCTCTTACATGAAAACATTATAACGAGGACAGGAAATCAATAAATGGAAGAGAAATTTTCACAAAGTTACAGCCACAGTCTAATCCAAGATAAGAGGTAATGAATGGACCTTATGAATGCGGTAATATGAAAGAGAGTTTGTTTGGCGGTCGGCCTAACGGTATTTTCTCAAGGATGATTCTACTTCACAGGGTTTGAAGGGTCAGTGGGTGCTTATGGATATAACGATAATATAAAAATAAGAATAATTGTCAGACTGCTACATGCGTATTCACAAATGCATACGGCAGCGATGCCAAATAGAATTCTAAAGGGATTCACAATAATGCATAATTTCCGAAGTCAAGTGGAGCTGGACTACTATATAAAAACTTGCACCTAACTAACTAACTAACTAACTAATTAACTAAATACATGGAGTAGAGTATTACTTGAGAAGGTACCAACTTTTTCCTAGTCAAGGGATTCCTCACTTCTTTGAAACCCGAAGGTTCATTGCCGTGTTCGTGACAGCCCGTCACTATTCCCTTTGTGAGCCAGATTAATCCATTCCACGCCTGCATCCTATTTCTTCAAGATACATTTCAATATTATCCTCCCATCTATACATGGAACTTCCAAGTGGTTTCTTTCTTTCACGTTTCACCACCAAAACTCTGTATTCACGCCTCATGTCTTCCATACGTGCTACATGTTCCGTCCACCCTATTATTCTGGATTTTAATCACCGAATAATGTTTGGTGATGTGTACCAACCATGAAGCTTCTCACTATACAATTTCCTCCAGTCTCCTATCACTTCCTCCCTCTCATGCCTCTCTTCCTCAACGTCCTATTCTCAAACACCCTCAGCCCCGTATTCCTCTCCAGTGTGAGAGACAAAATTTCACACCCATAAAACAACAGGCAAATTGAAGTCCTTTACTTCTATGTTTCCCATATTCCATGCAACAGACTGATTACACACATTAAATCCAACAATTCCACGATGAAAAATAAACGAACGTTTGCCGCTTTACAAAGTGGGAGACACTTCATAAAGCGGTAAATGTTTTTTAATGTGTTTCATATCCGTTGTGTGTATGAACGTAATATGGGTAGTGAGTAGTAGTCAAACACAACTCTATCAAGTGAGATGTTTATTGATTGTAGGAGATATTCGTTTATACACACGCGCACCATATAAAGAACGATCCTAGGTTATCTTAGAGGAAACCTGATGATGGCGAAGCCGAAATATAATTTCCAGTTTATAATCAATAAACATCTCACTTGATACAGTTGTGTTTGACTACTACACACCACCCATATTTAGTCTGTAAATGTTTGTTCCTTGATTATGAAATTGTTGATTTTCATGCTGTATTACAGCCCTCTATATTTTAATCTCTAACCTTTTAAAAGCAAACGCAAGGCAGAAGGTTCTGGACCGAATGGTACTAGGGATTCTCAGAACTCAATCCGTTCTTGTGGCTGCTAATATGAGTGTAGGATTGGTACACATAAATAACACAGCCGCACGTCCCAGAATACCGCACATTTCAAGATTCTTGCAGTTCAATATAAATATCTAAAAAGAATAAATACCATTCCGCAGGAAACAAAAGAAACTTAAGTACTGGAAATAGAAAAGGAAACACTAGATCGCACTCTCTGGACAACTCGCTGTGGAAGAGGCTATTGACCTGCCGTAATACAGGCGACAGAATGAACATATATATATCGGGTGCTGATAAGTCTTTAGCCCGACCAGGAAGGAAACAAGCTTGGAAGCATGTTAGGAACGCGCGCGATTTCAACAACATCGAGACGTAAGATGTCATCAATTTTTTCCCCTGAAAGGCAAGGCGCCGAAGGAAATTCACGCAATTCTGACAAAAACATTAGCTTTTTCCTTCCTGGTCGGACTAAGGACTTATCAGCACCCCTGTATTTATTTACTTATTTATTTATTCATCCCTACAGCTCGACAGCCCTCGTGGACCAAGAGACTCTCATGGTCGAGGCCTCGAAATTATACTCGTCACAGAGACCTGTACCTGACAACACACATGCCCCCCAGCGGAATTCGAACCCACCATCCCAGCAAGCTAGCAGCCGCAGACCCAAGCCTTGCAACGCGCGGCCAAATATACACTCAGAGCAAAAACGCTTCTGAGAAATCTGGAAGATAAGTAGCTCTTACACAAGAGCCAGAATGGGCAAATCGTAAATTGTATGAAGTTCAGAAATATAAATATGTGTTTTAAAAGTGATAAAATGCTACACAGCAAGACCAGGCAAGGGTTGAACAGCAGCAAAACGGAGCATGTTAACAGTGGCGAAATGCAAAAGGTGAAAGCCTTATCAGAACAGCCGCACGTCAGGTACAATAGGTGTGCCACATATAAATATCGGAAAGCTGCAGATGAAAGCTTTATCAACAAATTAACCGAGACGCCCATAAAATTACGTGTCTTGACGTTAGCAAACTGCTGTAGACAAGAGCCCTATCAGGGTAGTAGCAAGTGTCAGCAAACACGCTTGCTTGTTGAACGTGGAGCAGTGTCAAGAGCGAAATCTTTGTGTGAAAACAAGCATGTGTTGGTTCACAACAAATTTAAGTGTCAACAGTGGCAAAATTCTGTATTCGAAAGCCTTATCACGAGTTTAGCATGTGTGAATCACAGGCAAGTGTTGGGTGTGTCACCAGTGGCAAAATGATGAATTCGAAAGCCGTATCACCAGATTAGCATGTGTGAACCACATGCAAGTGTTAGGTGTGTGTCACCAGTGGCAAAATGATGAATTCGAAAGCCTTATCACCAGATTAGCATGTGTGAACCACATGCAAGTGTTAGG
>Ga0136643_10012230_pt1 | contig 12771 bp, 6 predicted proteins | sample TergutLab28metaG_FD_96883 | JGI IMG/M metagenome (GOLD analysis project Ga0136643, IMG submission 96883) | Labiotermes labralis P1 segment gut microbial communities from Petit-Saut dam, French Guiana - Lab288 P1 (version 3) (version 3) | ecosystem: Host-associated > Arthropoda: Insects >...
ATAACAATCAGTCATTATATTTATCTTAGTAATTAACCAACTTGATGCACAAAATTTTTGTTTTACAATAAGTTTATTTCATGCCTCTACATGTTTCGAGCACATGTGCTCATCATCTCGTGCACGAGACAGCCACCTACAGGTGTGATGATACCAGAGGTTGTGTAATGCAATTTTGACCTCCTGATGATGAGCACATGTGCTCGTAACATGTAGAGGCATGAAATAAACTTATTGTAAAACAAAAATTTTGTGCATCAAGTTGGTTAATTACTAAGATAAATATAATGACTGATTGTTATATCGTTAGTTTCAAGATAAAAGTCACCGGCTATATTACGGAGAATTATGAGGCAAAGAGTTTTATCACTTATGACAAATATAATTTTTATATTTCAAAGAATATGCAAGCGCAAAACATCGTGTCATGACGTACACATTTATACCACGGCTTTCAGCGGCTAAAACAATTACACTAGTGTATTAAAACTAAAGCTTAATGAGATACTGAATATACTTCAAGGTTTAAGACTAAGAAGCCAGAACACTGTCCACACGGTGTACCGGTGTGTTCCGCACGATTCTTGTAACATACGTACAAACACACAAACATAATTTCTCTACACAAAAGTGGCCGTACGGTCGGTATAGTGGAAGCACACCGCGTTTCTGGGCACACAATTTTAACAAACCCACCTTCTTGGAACTGGGAATAACATACTTTTCCACAGTGACGTAACCCTCTAACAAACAAAATCAAAGGTAAATTTGTCACTGTCCCGCCATCAAAGCATACCAGGACAACAAAGGTGAAGCTCCACTCACGCTTCTGCTGGGCACTGCATGGAGGTGAGTGGTCAATTTTACGCTCCAGCCACCTTCCGCCGGAAAAGGAAACTTGGTACCCATTGAATTGGCGGCTGGGTGGGCTCCAGACCGGGTCTGGACTTTTTGGAGAACAAAAAAATCAGAACGTCCAGCTCGCAGCGTAGCCACTATACCGTATATGTATATATGTATATATGTATATATGTATATATGCTATGTTGGCTCCTTAACACAAATACCGTATTTTAATAAAAAGAAACCACGCTGCAGATGTAGCGAAGCAGTAACAAATTATTTTTCTTTGTGCTTCCCTGAATATGTCACTCTCTAAAAACTGGTGCAAATAAAATATGTTCATCTCATCGAACTGCTCTATGTCACAATGGAATGGAAAAGAATTAAGTCTGACGGACAATCAACACCAGACACTACAATTAATTTAAATGCATGCTGTTGTTTATAAGATGAGATACGCAGATGATATTTCCACACTATGCATTCAAATTTATGTAAGTCCAGTTCTACAAGAACTAAAATACAGGTAAAAAACTTTAACTTTAGAAGCACTCCATCTGTTGACATCCACAAACAGAATAAAAAAAACGCCATTAGCCAATATCTAAAACTTCACTGCAAGCACTCGGTTACTGTGAGGCCAGCCCACTAGTTACCACTTCTGCGTTAACTAATAATTAACTGAAGAATAAATGACCAACTTGATGTTACTTGCTATTTTATTTCACTTCTTATGTGCTCAACATGTTTCGGACATTAATATATCCATCATCAGGAGCTTGCGACTGTGCTGTTTAATTACCACATGGCGTTTTGTTCTCAGTTCATTGTGTGTTGGAGATTTGCTGCGTCTGGGTTTGAGTAGTGTCCGTGTTGTAGACTTCAGCCTGCAAAACGGACACTACTCAAACCCAGCCGCACCAAATCTCCAACACACAACGAACCAAGAACAAAACGACATGTGGTAATTCAACAGCACAGTCGCAAGCTCCTGATGATGGATATATTAATGTCCGAAACATGTTGAGCACATAAGAAGTGAAATAAAATAGCAAGTGACATCAAGTTGTTCTTTTATTCTTCAACTAGTACCATGATGCACGGTCCAATAAACATAATAATTAACTCTTTTAAGGCGTTTCCAGTAGGGTCATCACGTCAACAAGCCACAGTTTCGAAGTTTCCCAATCATGTACAAGAACAGCCGAAGTGACAGTTTTTAAAATCGTAATCTTCACTTTCTGACAAAGGCAACTGCAATACGCCAGCTTCCGAAGCAGCAATTCCACGACGCACAACAATCCCTAGCCTCCTAGTTACGCCTAGTGTTACTTTTACCTGACTGCCGTTCCGAAATTGTTTAAACTTTCCAAACTTTTCACACATAGGATAAGCTACCTTTATATTTTAAAAGTCTGTCCTGATATCTAGTGACGATGCATCAAGTTATAAGTTCCTTTCTCACAGTTCACTTCTAGGCCAGTTTCAGTGTCACTTCTGAGGTAACAACAGATTGGTTCCCCTTGACAAGCCGAATGTCCTCACGCAGCCACATGTCCGTCCATACCAGCTAACGTTTTCTACAGAGTGGTCGGAACAGTAACTCGGGAGAATGCAATATTACCAATGGAGTTACACAGTTCTAACTGAACTGCATGTTGAGACACGTAAATGTCTCCAGTAGTTACACGTCAGTAGATGAATCGACAGGTGATACGAATTGTACGGGGTTGCAAATGTCAACAACGGTTAATATAATGAGTATTCTATCATGTAGGTATGTTAAAAGATAAATAAAGAGTACGATAATACAAAGACGATAAGAAGAAATTACGAGTTCCGTTGCCACTGCGATATCACACCGTACAGATTGTAACACATCATGAAAGAACTCAGGATAGCTGAAGTTTCTTTACGTGGGGCGCCCGTTGTGATGGCGATACACAAGGTGTGGATTTACGAGGGACAGCCCTCAAGGCGTGAATATCATAATTTTTCTTTGGTGTTCCATCAGCCTGAAGATGACTTCTTGTGTATGAGTCGAAACAAGCCGCATTAAAACCACACATATACTATAAGAATTCAGCTGTGACGGACAGATACTGTCATCACACCTTGTGCAGCTAACAACACCAGAGCCTCAAAGCAGGTCTTCTCGTAAGTACAAGTCATTCTACATCAGCTTCTTAGATAGCACTAACATTTATGGGACTTAATTATGAAGGCAGCGACCGTCTTCCTTATTCAATTAAATATTACGATAGAAGGAAGGAGAAGTCGGGGAACATTCCCTTTATCTCGCTTTAAGGCTTTAAACATTCATTCAGCCTTTCTGTGGCCTTGCTGCCGACCACTGCTCTACCTGCTACTGCCCCAACACGGACTTCCAGGCAGTCTGCGGGATTTGCGGTGCAGAAGGTTGGACTGGGGAACGTTCACCCAGCGTTCCACACTTCCGTTGGGCTTTAATTCTACATTACTAGAGATCCCCATCTCCACCATCATCAGTGAATAATAACCACAAAAACTTCATATTTTAAAACACATTTCTCAAACTGATTTAACACATTTTCTAACTAGTGCATTCAACAACGACGAGAACCTGTTTAACAGGCTACGCAACTCAGTTCCTAAATCAGAAAATTCGGTGGAAGGTTGCCGCTAATAAGGAAAACCAAGACAATACACTCTGAACCTCCTATTTGATACACGTATGTATGTATGTATGTATGTATGTATGTATGTATGTATGTATGTGTGTATGTATGTGTGTATGTATGTATGTATGTATGTATGCATGTATGTACGTATGAATGTATGTATATATGTATGTATGTATGTATGTAGAGCCAATAAGCACGTTTTCGGTGTGAATAATATCAGCTCTCAAAGACGATCGTCAACAAACCACATTTGAGACAAACACCAAATGGCATCACAAGTTGTTCAATGCAATTTCTGGCGGTGAATAAAGAAGTGATACAATACGTAATTTCTATTCACACACCTCCATGGGCGCTAAGTGAGTACGGCGCCATATTGGGGGGGGGTGCTATAACGTGGTTTTATGCGTACGTAAAAACATAAATAAGACACGCGGTATGTTTTTAGTATTTATACTGTTGATCCATCATTTGTCTTGCTGAGTTCTTCATTTGCAATAAACAATCGATAAGCAGCATCTTTATGTCGCATCATTACATTTATTGACGCATTATGAAATTATTAAAACTTTAATCTCCACATTCACTGCGACGTTCGTAACTTTCGATCTTCAGCAAATGCAATTATGGAGATCAAATCAAGGGGATCAGATAAAATGGGCAAATAAACCACGTGATAGCACAAAACAGAAGGCTTAAAATGCAAAGCAGAAAATGTGGAGAAACTTTTACATTTTCATCCTCCCTTCACATACCATCGAATGATGTATTTTTCCCTCGTTAAAACTTCTACATTCTCGAATCATCATCCAGGCAGCACCTAACCTGAATACCACGTATGTTGTCTAAAAAGAAACTGCTTACAAAGAACGCCCGACGTATCTTCGTTCAAGACCATAAAAAAACCTAACCTAACCTAACCACCTATACACTCATCTATCAGCACTCACCTTGATTGCAACGGTTCTAAATCTACAGATTACTCAGGAAAAACAAATCCCTTAGCCACTCTGCACCAAAGACTAAAACATATCTACGTACGCCCTAAATTACCCTTAAATATTAACTGATTAATAGTACAAGATCTCATTACATTCAAACAGCTTATAGAGCACACGCAATATTAATAATAACAACAATAATAATAATGGTATTATTACTATTAGTATATTTGATTATTATTATTATTACCTAAACATGAACCATTTCGGGTGAAACATGTTGCCAGCAGAAGTTTCTTTGCCGTATATAAACATTCTTAGTTGTGTTCAATAGTGTTTTTCTATATTACGTATTAAAACAATGGTATTTTGGTGAACAGGGAGCAATGAACAAAAAAAAAAGTACATGTGCCTTTTATCAGTTTTCAAACATTAAAAGGTACATCTAGCCACACAAGAAGTGTTTTACTTCGTGTACTAGTTAAGAAACTATGAACTGCAAAAACAGGAATCTTAATTGATATTCGGTGGATAAAATTTGACTGCATCTATATTAAAGGTAATAAAAATTTATGACGTAATCTGGGGACTGAAATGTTCGGACGGACGGACGCTAGGTACACTTAATGCTTTTTCTCTTTTCCACCTATGTACAGATAACTCTTATTTTCAAAAGACATTCTACATTCACGTACTCCGAAAACATAGGTAACACTGTTTATTTTAAAGTGCGAAGTTCTTTCGAAATACATAAGGCTTGGATACAGCACATGTGCGGATACAAAACACTTAGCAGACTAGACATTTATTTTAGCACACATTAACTTTGAACAAGCAACGGTGTTTCTTTCAGTATTAGAAAAATAGTTGTGCCTGTGCGAATAAATCGTAAGTAGAAGCGTAAAATACTTAATAAAAAAATTACAGCAACTCAATAAACATTACAATACAAAATGTACTCACTACTGCCGATGCTGGGTTATTTCTTTCGGAGATGAACGGACCACTAGCAGCGTGCATATAAGACATGAAAGACTTCTGGCATGTGTAATTAAGAAAAAGAAAGTTGAAACCGACAGTCCTGTCTCAAGCGGACACCAAAGGAAGTGCATGAAATATGTTAGCTCCCATTGTCCTCCACTTGCGGCAGCACGGTCAATTTTTAACCTTAATTTTTTTTTTGTTAAAATAATTTTTGAGAATGAATTAATAAAAACAAAGTAGACTGCCGTGACTGTCGAATCATAAGCTTTCTAAAAATGTGTGTCTTGATAGTTCAATAGATCATGATGTCGCCAACAGACCTAAACCGAATTAATATATTTGATGTGTGTCTATTCATCATACTGCCTACGAAAGAGTTCGTGGGAATACATACCAATAAAAAAAATGTAATTTTCTACATACTCATCTTGAGATCTAATATTAAATAAAAATCATACTGCACTTTTCTTGCAGTTTCATAGGTTTCCTGAGAGTAAATAGTGCATAATTACTGAGTTGTTCTACACACAAGCACGCTTCGCACTTAGATTATAGCTAGGCAGGCAGCAGCTTGTGCCATTTCCTACCAAACACGTTGTTTGGAATTTTCTCCCGTGCTCTAGAGACAAGTTGCTCTTGTTTCAAAATTGAACTGCTCATCCCAAAGGTTGGATGCAGGACGTATCAGTCAGAAGAAGAAGACGACACTGCGGACGAACACTGGAGAAGTTCGGCTGCCCGTCCCTCTACTTGACTGTTCAGATCGAGTTTAAAAACTCATTAAGTTCTCTGGACTGTACGAGACTTCCAAGTTCTGGAACATCTTTTCTACGGCTAACCAGATATCTCTTTTTATTACACTTTTTTCTTTGGTCTCACACGGCAATCTGTGACGTATCTCGCAAAGATTTTGTGGAATTCTGGACTGGACAGTACCACAAAAGTTATTGAAATATATCAAGTTTTTACGGCTTCTAACACAGGAAGGTTTCTTTCCATTAACGATGCCAAATTTATCACTACGGTACACAGATACACATAGTGGAGTTGGATTATATACAGTCAAAATATTCTTCCTCAAATACTAGACGTAAGGCAATAAAAAACGGGCAAAATTTGTGTAAGGAAATAACATTTTAAAGACGATTTTTTTTAAAATCAAGAATGTATAGCCTGTCGCCCTTCATTACTACTAGATATTTTAGAAATAATTTTTGCACTCACACACAATCCAACATATCTCACCGGGTTTAAAAACCGCAAAATCAAAACGGTCATTAAGAAAACATTTCGACGGAAGAACTAGGATAATTGCGGGATGCTAGTGCACTTTAGAAAAGTCAGAGGCTGTCGAATTTCGAACGATAAAAATAGCCACTCCTTATCAGACGGTACATGTGTGGTCGCGCAAGAGACGTTCTGCAACATATGCAAGGGAGTTGTAGTCGTAGATGTCACGATGTTCATAAATAGGTGTTTAACAGAAGAAAATGTAGGTGAAGACTACATTCTTGTGGCTCAGGATAATGACCAACGACAGACTTGTGAACGCGGTAATGAACATCCGCTTTCCGTTAAAGGCGAGGAACTTCTGGAGCACCTAAACGGCTACTGGCTTCTAAAGAAACATTAAACTCAATGGATTTGGTTATTAGTTACAAAAATAAGCGCCCAGTAGCAGAACGGCTGCATCAACCAATAAAAGTATAATTATAAACTTATTCTTGTGTTGAAACAGTAGCCTATATCTGCACTCGTCAAACAGTCCTGCAAATTTACTTTCGCTATTAATTACACACACACACACACACACACACACAAACACCACAAACACACACACAAACTCTCGCTGGGTCTCTCCAACAAAGATTCCTCTTCTGACATTCTATAGACAAATTCGCTCTCAGAGTTTCTACTGCGAAATTAATTTAATGTGATCACGAAGTCACAGAACATTCCCAACATACGCACGAGGTACTCACCGAGAACATGCTCATCACAACGCAATTCGTCTGAAAGCCCGCTATAAAATTTGGTGTAAAATTAAATTTGTAATTACAACGCCACATATGCAAGAGGGCGTAGTAGCAATAAGTCACAATCGGGCTTGACAAAAAGGGAAGTGCTTCTGTGGTGCGAAGCTTTTCCAGTATTTACCGTTACAAGACATCTCACATTCTTCTCTTCGGCTGAGTTACTTTCCTTCATCGCGTATTTTACGTAATATTCAAGGCCATCGTACAAACAGTTACAGAGTAATTCATTTTCTGTAACAAATCATCGCGTAACAGCGAGTTTCGGGGAAGAAACTGTTTTTGTAAAACAAAGATTATGCGCGGTGTAAATGCCAGTGACATACAATTTTCACGCATTTTGTAACTTAGCAAAACCGTGAAAAATGATGTAATCAAATACGTTATAATTGCTGATGTGCTGATACGCAGCAGTCTAGTTGGCTTACAAACGTTCCTTTAAGCTTGTAATTGGTTTGGCTCAGTTACAATTTAATTACCTACCAGTGGCATCAAATGCACACGCGCACATGCACAAAAACAAACCTTTTAACCAGTATTTAAGCGTGTCGGTTACACAGACCAAATTTCCCGGACACTCGAGTGGAAAGAAGGCCTGGCAGAACCATTCTCATAGCCTCCTGCCATCTCCTGTCGGACGTGACCTCGCTTGCCACTCTTTGGGGATTTGAAGGACACTGTGTACCAGGCCAAGTGGGAAAAACCACTTAAACCGTGACAGAGAATCAATGCAGCTGTCCAAGTAACTAACTCCACAGCATACGGTCTTCAAGTGTTTGTTGAACAGTGGATAGCTTTGAGGTTGATCTCGGAATGTCCTGTTACGCAGCGGATCCATCCATCAGTGTCAAGAGAGAAACCTGAAATTACATTTGTGAAGCAAATACGGTTCACATCTTTAGTTCTTACTTATATACCACCATCATAAACAACAGCGGCAGCAGTATAACAACGATCAGTTTCAAAGCTCTGACCCTACATGCCGCTCCCGGACGAAATTTGGGCTCATTTCAATACACCGTCTTGGAATGTCCTGAAGTTTCCGCCATGCGTGAGGAATTTTACTGATTTTTTTTTCGTTGTTACACCGTGCATGTTTTTGAGTTACTCAATTATTATACCAACTACTGCACATATATAAAATTTACACATTAAGACATTAAAACATTAAAAACGCTCCGACATGTTTCGGTCCTAGGACCATCATCAGGGGGTCGTATCGTCCTTGCTAAAGTTACACTGTAAAAAGTCACATTAATTTCGCTGTACCGGTTGGGTATTGTGGCAGCGTGCCGTGTTGTGTAATGTTATGTTTCGTTGCGTGATAGTATCACGCAACGAAGCACAGAATGCACATCCGTAGCAGGGCACTTTCGCAACATAACATTACACAACATGGCATGCTTGCCACAATACCCAACTGGTACAGCGAAATTAATATGTGACTTTTTATAGTGTAATTTTAGCAAGGACGATACGGCTCCCTGATGATGGTCCTAGGACCGAAACATGTCGGAGCGTTTTTAATGTTTTAATGTCTTAATGTATAAATTTTATATATGTGCAGTAGTTGGTATATTGGTATAATAATTGAGGAATTTTACTGAAGTCACAAGTTTGTCTGCTCGACCAAACTTTCATTTAACTTCCTTCAATCCTTCTAACCAAATAAAGAGACTGGCCTTAAAACAGACCATGACTTCAACATTCACAATCGCTCTACAATTGAGCACTACAAATTTCATTTCCTATCGCTCTGTGGCCCAAAGCGGGTAAGGGCCTCTTTGTTACTGAGGTTTCTAGATCACACACAACGACGCACCACAGTCGGTAGGACTCCTCTGGACGAGTGATCAGCTCGTTGCAGGGACCTCTACCTGACACCACACGACATTCACAACAGACAAACGTCCACGCCCCCGGCGGAATTTGAACCAACCATCTCAGTAGACGAGCGGCCGCAGACCTACGCCTTAGACCGCTGGGCCAGTGGGACAGGAACACGACACTATACAGTATATCTGTATAAATAAAGGAATACCATTACACAGGTATAAAGTCTGAAGAACGCGAATGAACTAGAGATTCTAACGGGAGAGAAATATGTGATGCTGGTGTGATGAAAGTAATTACTTCCTGAATGACTACGTAAGGTGTCTAAATGACGGGGTGGGATACGGCGTAGCGACTCGCAGCAAGCATACCCCCTGAATATTCAGTTAGACACTGCAGCAATTACTCACCGAAGTAACGCCTACGTTACACCAACACAGCACGGCAATACGTTCGTCTAATCGTCTACAAGTCAGAACAATAGATCAGTGTGTCACGTTCCCTCTAAAAGCAATTCCTTATAATGCGTTTTCTTCTTGCCGTTCAGTTTTATGATGCCATGTCCCAACGTCAATTGTAAGATACAACCCGAGGAAGTATTTTAGGATAACTTCCCAGCTGCAGAAGGCGTTACGTGTACTGACTGTTAGAAAGTTGGTGATCAGCTCGGCGTGACGAGCAGCCAAGGACTGTAACTTATACAAGAGCTCAGAGTAACTACACAGCAACCCTTCTCCCTTCACGACCCTCGAAAGCACATATATATATTTTTTTTCAGATTAACATCACGCTTCCGGGCTTCGTGCCGGGAGACCGTAACTGGATTCCTAGAATGCCGGCAATCCCTCATTGACAGTAGCTCCATTTCGAAACATGGACTCACCCACAGTCTTATCAAGTAAATACGAACGACTCTATCGTTAGGCGGTATAGCGGTCAGAGCGTAAGGCTGACCATTCGTGCAAGCTTGCTACATAAATTAAAAATATGTGGCGTCACACCTCACCTCCCCATGCGTCTTCGCGATGTGTTGCTTATCAAAAAACAGGGGCGAAGTTTGCCAATTAAAATGGACTGTCCGAAAAACACAATTTCCATAACGACGCTTTCTGCGTTTGCTTGTAACACTGAAAGCAGAACACAAACAGCTTGAAGGCTTTTCCGATACGGGTTGAAGTAGGCTTATCACAAACAACGAAGGGTTACTGCAGTCTTCAGCTCTATGCATTAATGTTTCACAACGAATTTATGTGCACGGCTGTAAAATGTCACACCGTTCATTGCACGTAAGAACCAATAAGGTGTAATTACAAGAATTTTGTCACACCACATCTTTCATGTACTGTGACTACTGTATGTACCAATCGTCCTAACATTAAGCACCGAGTTTTCATACAGACTTCGTGTGATTTTTAGAAGGGACAAAGATTACTTACCCAAAACAGTATTGTCAAGTAGATCTTTGTAAAAGGAAATGTAACTTTTTTTCTTTGAGGTATGAACGGTAACTGAACACACACTAACTAGCTAACTAACTAAACTGCAACAGCAGTGTCTTTCTTGAGAAGCCAACAGTCCTTCAGATAGTCAAAAAATTCGCCGCATTTTACAGAATCCGAAGGTTCATCGCCGCGTTCACAACAGCCTGCCACGCATCCCTATTCTGGGTCAGATCAGTACAGCTCAGCCCCCATCCTATTTCTTTAAGACCCGTTGTAAAATTAAACTCGCATACACTCCTAGATCTTTCAAGTGGTCTGTTTCCCTCATGTTTCCCCACCAAAACTCTGTATGCACCTCGCGCACTTAGACAAATTCGCTGTTCAAAGCATTATGGCGAAAATGATTTATAAAATTGTGTGTCAGATAAATATAATTCAGCCTAAATGAATAGACCAAATCTGGGGTAAATCAAAACTCCACGCCTAAGATACAATACTGTACCGCACAATCAAATGATCTATTATCTACTTTATATGTATTATGGTATCCCGTATTACTTACTTGTTGCTGTAAGAAGATTACAAATGAGAAGCTCATTATACCCACGCAATTTTCTTCAGCCTGTTCTATGCCACATCTTCAGTTGCCACCCTAAACGTCTGCTGCCCCCAAGACTTTGAATGCTATGTTGGTTTTGTTATCCCCAGGTTTTACACTTACGCTGTTTAGTCAGTTACGTAATTTCGCATGAATTTGGCGACTTTACTGAATTAGGTGTTCTAAAAGGCTTAATTTTGCCCTGAAATTCTCATACATTTCATTTTAGACGTCTATAATCTCGGTCGAGTCGCTTCTCTAACACTGCAAATACTTTAAAATAACAGACCATTCCCATCAATATTTTCAGCGCTGCTTGCATTATCTTAATGAATCCAGGACCCAGCAGTGAAAAGGAAACTTACAGAACTAGCAGCAAGCACACCAGGAGAAGCGCAAGTACTTTCATTGTCTCACATTTGTCGCTGTTCTTGCTTCCTTTGGTTCTTTCGTTTCCAATGACCTCTTCATCACATCAACGCCTCCCCTAGTTTTAATCAGTGTTATTATTCGTCCCCTCCCCTTGCACTCCTGTACCACCTTCTGCCAATATCAGCTTTGTCAGTTCCCCAGGGTCTTACTGGGAAAATGCCCATTGCCTCCAAAGATAGAACGTTGCTCTTCTCCTAAGACGATAGGAAGCACAAAACAGCACAGTGTATAGTCACTCTAATATTTCACTGCAACTTCTTTCTTTATCATTATCTGCTGTTTGGTGATTTGGTAGAAATTTTGGGCGAGGGTTCCAACTAATAAAGAACTGTATAATTCATTCTGTTGTTTGTCTTACGACAGGTCCATAGCTTCCCACAAAGCGAGTTCATCAAACAGTGCCATCTACTGCATCCTCTTTCAAATTCCAGGACCCTCTTGTTTCCTTAACGTCATCCACTGACGTCTTCTTCCTCGTTTTCCCGTCACTGCAATCATTTCCACTATCTTTCTTTCAATATGGTGTTTTAAAAGGCAGTTCCTACGCATTAGTAGTAGTAGCAGTAGCAGTCACAATAGTGCTATAAATAATAATAATATTAATAATAAACTTATGGTCTCAGCGAGTACATTAAGGCAAATGTAGGCTTACCAGATTAGTGCAAGAATATGACGCAAAAGAAGCGAATCTACGAGGTGCAGTCCAGAAGTAATGCATAAATTTTTATTGTGACTGTACAACCCCGCTAGTGGGAGAAGAAGCGGTTGACCTTGGGCTTGGAGAGAGCCACCAGTCAGTCTCCAGGGACCAGTGCATGCAGACTCAAATGTAGTTTCTGTAAGTGACTATTTTTATACTGATAATTATGGAGTTCTCACGATAAGAACAGCGTGCCATCATAAAATTGTTTTGTGCAAAAGGTGAAAACTGTGTTAATATTCATCGTGAACTTGTCTCGGTTTGTGGGGATAGTGCTCTGGACTACAGCAATGTGAACAGAT
>Ga0136643_10012231_pt1 | contig 12771 bp, 7 predicted proteins | sample TergutLab28metaG_FD_96883 | JGI IMG/M metagenome (GOLD analysis project Ga0136643, IMG submission 96883) | Labiotermes labralis P1 segment gut microbial communities from Petit-Saut dam, French Guiana - Lab288 P1 (version 3) (version 3) | ecosystem: Host-associated > Arthropoda: Insects >...
AACCAGAGCAATACAACCCATGAAATAACTCAACAAATAAGTCGCAAGCTCCTGAGGATGGATGTATTAACATCCGAAACATGTTGAGCAGTAAACAATGAAATAATAAAGCAAGTGACATCACGTTGGTCTTCCTCTATTCAACTATCAAAATGACGCACGGTCCAACAAACGTAAGACTGTAGTATCAGTCGTGTCCCGTTGGACATCAGTTCAAATCCCCCCCCACACCAAAAGCCAGATTCTCCACAAGAGCATGCAAAGATCGTACACTTGTATTAACACTTGGCTGTCGGAGACGCAAGCATTTTACTGACCACACAGTTTACAGCGCACAGTGCCCTATACTGCAAATCAGATCCATGCAGCGAAAACTTGCGACACGTGTGTGTCAAGTATGACTATTGATGTGGCCAGAGATTTGATGGATTGACCTTCGTAATCACTTTAATGGAGCGTCTGGCGTCTTGTGTGTACCATCGGTTTTGGTAACGTCGGCTCAACGCTGCTATGTAAGCACACTAAGAACAAACACTCCGTGCGGCAGGTAGCTTATTTCAGGCACCTGTAACCGGGTTGGCGTGTCACTTTGGCATTTGTAGTACGTAATGGTTAATTAAGCCAGTCCCAGTGGCCGCGCGGTCTAAGGCGTAGGTATGTGGCCGCTCTCCTGCTGAGACTGTGGGTTCGAATCTCGCCAAGGTTATGGATGTTTGTCTGTTGGGATTGTTATGTGTTATCAGGTAGAGGTCTCTGCGACGAGTTGATCACTCATACAGGGGAGTCCTACCAACTGTGACGCGTCTTTTGTGTGATCTAGAAACCTCGTGAATGAGGAGGCCATGGCCCACTGGGGGGCTGTTGTGCCAAATTGAAAAAAGGTTAATTAACTAAACTTAGGCTCTGACTTCTCAGCTCACATCGACTAAACCACGGCTGGTGCTTAACTCTTTAAAGCCCAGCGGTCAGTATTTGTACCACAAGGTTTAAAATCCAGAAATTCTCCGTTGTGCTCACACACTGTATTTATGGGTTTTGTGTGGATCTGAGTATAAACAGCGATTATTTCCCTACACAGCATTAACTGACTGGTTTTTATAACCGAGATACAGTGTGTTTACTGCGCGGTACGAACTGGGTATTCCAACCTTTAAAACGCCGTCCCATGGCTCAGGCGGTCAGTCGCCGGGCCCTTACCGCGGAGGCCAGGGTTCGAAGCGAGCCAGTCAATGTGAGATATGTGGTGGACAAAGTGAACTGGGAACGGTTTCTCTCCGACTACTTCGGTTTTCACTTGTAAGTATCATCCCACCAATGCTCCACACTCATATTAGTCTAAATGTTGCTCTTACCAGAAGAACAAATGGGCGAAATCTGGGAACCTTGCAAAAAGCAACGCTCTTTCGAAAATGGGGCAGCATTAGATGGAAAAGTATTTTCACTTGTCTCGGTCTTTGAACGGTTAAATATTTATGGCCCAGTCCCTGCATTTACAGACGAAATGCCCGCTAATTAACCTCCATCGTCATAACAATAATAAACACACCCAAACATCGTAAGATTCTTAAATTCGGATAGGTCTGTGTTAATAATGTGTTAGAAATTTGACTTTAAACAGTTGGATTCCAATAAGATAGCCACACGACGTCTATCAGGTATGACCGGTCGCCAATTTGATGCAGAATACGATGAAGAAATACTCCTCACCCAATATTGTGCGGGTGATGAAATCGAGAAGAATGAGATGGGCTGGGCATGTGGCGCGTATGGGTGAGGAGAGGGGGGGTGTATAGGGTCTTGCTGGGGAAACCGGAGGGAAGGAGACCACTGGGGAGACCTAGGCGTAGATGGGTGGATAATATTAGGATGGATCTCCAGGAAGTAGGATGTGGGTACGTGGACTGGATTGGGCTGGCCCAGGATAGAGACAGGTGGCGGACGCTTGTGAGTGCGGTAATGAACCTTCGGTTTCCGTAAAATGCGGGGAATTTCTTGACTAGCTGCAAACCAGTTAGCTTCTCAAGAAGGACTCTGCACCATGGAGTAAGTAAGTAAGTAATTAAGTAAGTACAGTAAGTACAGTAAGTGTGCGATGACGAAAAGTTGAGCAAAACTATTTATTCTGCCAGGACTTCATGTTTTACTTTCCTGCAGAAATGCAACGCTAAATTGCTACTGTTTCTCATTCAGATCCTGCCGAAACCATACTTAAACTTCAAAAACGTACGACAAAACTAGCTGTGCGGAAGGAATAAAAATAACTTTTGCCTATGCAGTTACACTATTATGACACACTCTGTACATGCCATTCAAGGACTCAAAACAGTGCTGACCACGAACGGGGATGCTTCTGATCAAGAACCCTACCAGCGTAACATGTCTTACCGTCCTGTTAGCATGAAACGTTTCGGGTTCTTAAGACAATTTATCCCCCACGTTCTCTCGGTATAAACATAAGTGCAACATATTGAGTCTAAACACAACTACTTATTTATGATACGAAATCAGCTACACGTTTCGGCTAATATACATAGCAACATTCAGGCTGACTACAAAAATTAAAAATTTGAATATCCCCCTCCTTTTTGTGGTCAGTCTGACGGTGGCTATATATCAGCCGAAACACGTAGCTGATTTTCATGTGATATGCTATATCTGTTAACTGCACTTGGGTTGCCACCCGGTGGCAGTAGTACAGTACACATTTACACACAAACAATACACAGAACAACACAATGAAACAGAATACACAGAGCGGAACATAATAAGAGTAATAATACACAAATTACAAAATGAAACAGTAGCACACAAAACACACAACCATATGTACAATGATACAAAACACAAGAATGCGATAAAGAAACGAAAGAGCCACATAAGCAGTAAATTTCATATATTCTATACACCTTCTAATAATGATAGACACCCTGCTACCAAACCCTTCACTCCACTTCACTACACTTCGCCCGATTACTACACTTCACCCATGTGTGAGAAATAATTGTGTTTACACTGAATAGATTGTACTTTAGATTATAAATTTCCGGTTACAAGAACTCTGTACATAATCTTAATGTCTGTTTGTGTAATCACATGCGATACTGTGAGTACTGCAGGAAATGTGGGGCCCTTCAACAGTTCTGCCCGCCACCAAACGAAACATGTTCCTGTACTCTGCAGTCCTGCCTGTCTTTACAATATAAATAATATTTCTACGTGGTTCATGAAGACAACACAGGAACGGAAAGTGATCGTATTGCTAGCACAGTTCAATATAAATCGAATCCTATCCTCAAAAATGCTAAGACCCATTCTGTTTCACCACAGGCGTCACAGCTAATGCGGAAGCTGATGGTCGCCTACTGAAGCTGTCATCTTGCTTCCAGTCTGTTAATTCCTGACCAAACAAATGTAGTGACGAACCTCGGGCCGGGGTTAAGAATGAATGGAGCCGTGCCTCCACTCATAAATATGCCCTCATGGCGTTGTGAGAGACACCCTACCCTTTTTTGGCACTCGTTACGACCTTGCCTTCTGTGTTTTCTACAAAAGTTCAAATTCTTTTCTCGAAAACAAACGCTGTGTGTCAGTTTTTTTTTTAAATTTAGTTAAGGAATAGCAAGAAGGTCGTTTTGAGGTAGGCTACCTTCGTACACACATGATGTCAATACTGCTGTCAGCAGTATTTTCGAACGCCGGACAAACTGTTACCGAGAGACAGAATTTGGTGTCACGGGAGATGGCAGATATTCCTCGCCTTCTTTCACACAAAACTTGGCATTTCGTACGTGCCGTTCCACACAGCGTTCTTTTAATCCCAATTCAGCTGTGTTTTTCACGAATTACCTTAATTTCCTGTTCGCTTTTTTTTTTTCGCCACAGCATGAAAAACGCACCAAATTAAAAGAAACGCCACTTTCAGGCGCTCTGGCTGATGATTCCATTGGTTCCATTTTTTTTTTATCATTTATATGCTTGTATGTTTTGTATGCTTCTGTTTAATTTTGTAAATTATGTAATTTTATTTTTATGTTTATGTATTCTTATTGTTATGTACGTTCTATCCTGTGTTTTCTGTTTCATTGTGTTGTTGTGTATTGTTTTGTGTAAATATTTATTGTACTACTGCCACCGGGTGTCAACCCAATAGCAATTAACAAAATATATCATATTATAATATCATAAATCCGTTTTAATAATACAGGGTGTTCATTGCATGACGGGACGTAAGCCCGTCGCGATCGCTGAACCAGCGTACGCCTACTTTCAGAAGCATATTCGCGGCGTCACAATTTGAAGAAATGAGACATTTTACGAAAAACAGTGCGCTATATAAATTTTTCGTTTACGTACGAAAATCTGAATTATGTCTTTACGTAATTAACATATAGGTGTTTATGCTTAGAGCTTGTAACAAAATGTAAAAAAGGAAAATAAAAAACAAGCTTTATATCCAAATAAATGTTCCCCCCGTAATTGTTATGGGGGTTTGAGGTAACTGTACACACACAGAGGGAAATTACAGTAAATATTACGACAGGCATACATCTTCATACATCGCACATTCAAGCTAAATGCTGTGTCCTCTGATTGCACACCGAAAACATCAACTTCGCACATTTCAATCCTGACGTATTTCTTATGTAAAACGTGGAGGGACAAATTTAAATTGTAGTCTACTTACCAGTCTTTTTGGGTGCATTCGTAAAGTTACGAAAAGCGACTATCGACTTCACCGACACCTGAATAGGCAACAAGGGAAGAAACAGAAGGGGGGGGGGGAAGAAGACTATTAGCGTCATCATGATTGTCCGTCCGTCTCTGCGCATTAAACAACTCGGCTCCCACTGGACGGATTTTCATGAAATTAGATGTTTAATAATTTTTTCGAAAATACTGTCACGAAAATTGAAGTTTGATTAAAATCTAACACGAAAAACGGGCGCTTCGCTTTACATGAAGACCGCTACACATTTATGACAATATCTCGCTGAACTATTCTAAGAATGAGAAATGTTTCATATAGGCTTTGTAGATAAAATAAAAACACAGATTTTACTTTCAGTATCTTCTCTTTTTTTTTTTTCGAAAATCGTGCCGTTTACGATGTGAAGAGTAAAAGCACGAAAGACCCGGGCATGCCAGATGAAAATAGAATATGGCGTAGAAAATATGCTTTTGGCATGCCAGATAACTGAGGCAAGAATAAAGACAGACACTCAGAATATTCAATACCTAATATTGTTAACAGCGTTACCAAAATATTTTGTAGCTCGACGACAATGCAAAGGGAACCCACTGTTGCGTTTCCACTTCAACAATGAACACATTTTTAGTGCTGACAGCTACACCTACGCCAACAACAATTAAAAGGGAAGGTACTGGTGAATTTCCATAGGAACAAAGGTTACACGAACGCGCCACACTGTAACGTTGTACGTACTTTATCTTGTCCAACAGAAATCGCCAGTTTTTTTTGGTGACTATAACAGTGCAACGTAAGTTCACAGTGATGATTTGAAAATGTAGACATCCTAACCAGACAAATGGTTCAACCCCCTAGCCATGTGCACATTTCCAGATTTAGCGTGCCACTCGTTTTGTCTGTTACAGACACGTTCTTACGCGTCTATGGTGGAATTCGGATCCCCACATTCCATATCTCTGGGAACATAATTCCATTCCAAGACCCTTTACTCTAGACAAACTCTGAGCACTGCAACCAATTAGAGACGCATCCAATCGAAACAACTGCAGAACACAATTTGAGGGCATGCCAAACAGCCACCGTATGAAACTGTGCTGCGTGCCCAGCACTAGCGCAAGTTACACAAGTCTCCGTCTCTCGCACAGATATGACAATAGTTAAGACCTCACCTGGTGCAGTGGATGTGCAGCACTGAAGCATAGCCTCTATCTAACCCGCCATACAGTTGCCCCACACACACTGAACGAGCTACGATCATTTCTCTGACGGTGGGACCACCGCGACATAAAGTGCGCATGAGCGAGGCAATCAGTCATTGCTCATTGCGGGAAACTTATTCGCGCACGTTCACGTCAGAACCTCACCCGTGTGCCATTAAAGCCATATCGTTCCTCGTCATCTGACGTCCACAAGCTGAGACACTTCCGTTTTGTGTCGGATGTGTTTGAAATGTGCTGCGAGAAACGGCGATGACAAATCACATAATTTCAGTCACGTGACATAAATGCACTAAATTTGGTTCAAATACGTTGTATCAGACATTTTACACGGTGTATTCCGTGCATGATGATGAAGCAAACTCACGCATCACCAACAAATGCAACATTCTATTATTTACGCGTTCAATCTTACACAAGGCTTCTACATGTTTCGGGGCTATTATCTCGCCATCTTCAGGAAGTTGACACAATTTTAACAAAAACCTGTACACAATTCTGCACTGTTGACACCACAACATGTGTATTAATTGTGACCGATTTATTGGTGTATGTTTTAAAGAAATTTTAGTGTCAGCTCCCTGAAGATGGCCAGATAATAACTCCGAAACATGTAGCAGTTGTGTAAACATAAATGATAGAATAGCGCATTTGTTGGTGTTACATGGGTTGTTTGTACCATAAATTGTCCGGTTTCTCTGCTTTTACTGCATTATATTACGATACCGTATCAACTGAGGAAGTTATATATTTCTTTTACTGCCATTCGTCAATGACGTAAGTCATGCAGCTTCATCCGATACATGTTTGCGGGTACTGTGAGTGACAGAGTAGGAACACTGTTTAGGAGTGCACTGTTTGAGCAGTACCGCGTCGGCTAACGCTTCAAAAGGCACTTCAGGATGCACAATCTGATTGGACAAAACTTTGTGTCTTAATGATCAGCTCGGTATCACACGCACTTCCGCTTCCAATTTGCATTTTTCTTACAATATGACATCACACATTACAGCCAACCCTAAGAATAAGCAACTTCTCATATTTATACGTGCCTAATGTAGGCCTAATAAATAATAATAATAATGACATGGGTCGGGTATGTGGCACGTATGGAAGACAGGAGAGGTGCATGCAGGGTTTTGGTGGGGAAACATGAGGAAAAGAGACCACTTGGAAGACCCAGGCGTAGATGGCAGGATAATGCTAAAATGGATCTTCTGGAAGTGAGTTGGGAGGGCATGGACTGGATTGATCTGGCTCAGGATAGGAACAGGTGGCGGGCTCTTGTAAACGCGGCGATGAACCTTCGGGTACCGTAAAATGTGGGGAATTTGACTAGCTGAGAACCAGTTAGCTTCTCAAGGAATCCGCTCCATGTAATAAATACGTAAATACGTATTTTTTTAAAACTTTGTCGTCCCGTTGTGTTTTGTTGCTTACTAATATCATTTACGTTTCAGTCAACACACAACATATAATATCAATTATGCTTTAATGCAACATGTTTCGACTCGGAGCAGTCATCAGGCTACTCTAAAACAACATTGAGGTGTACAAAGTAACTGTGCACATTTGGGATCCCAAAGGTCTTAAATAATAGGCATGTATAGCTAAAAGTACCCTTATGATGACTCCTCCAAGACGAAACATGTTTCATTAAAGCATAATTGATATATGTTGTATGTTGACCGGTCCCAGTAGCCGCGCGGTCTAAGGCGTTGGTCTGCGGCCGCTCGCCTGCTGAGATCGTGGGTTCGAATCCCACCGGGGACACGAATGTGTCTGTTGTGTGTTGTTAGGTAGAGGTCTCTGCGACGAGCTGATCACTCGTCCAGAGGAGTCCTACCGACTGTGATGCGTCGTTGTGTGTGATCTAGAAACCCGAAGAATAAGGAGGCCATGGCCTGCGTTGGGCCGCAGCGCCACAGGGAGAAAAAAAGTGTTGACTGAAACCTAAATTAAATTCATACGTACGTAATTAATTAAGTAGGTACGTAATTAAATATATAAGTAATTAAGTGTGGATGGTGCTATACATCTGCTCCCCCCACATGCAGTCATTGCACCAACAGCTGTAATTTCCCTTAACATCACCACAAAATCACAGATAATGCACGCACCACACCACAAACAAATTTAGTCACAGTAGTCATAAGCTCAGCCCCACTGCTTTGAGCATACAATTGCCAGAATAATACACAGCCCAAAAAATCACGGGTTACAACCCCGGTCACTGCCCCTTTGTAACATGAAACTTCAGGCGGTAAATTGATACCGGTACTCGGTTACATATTAGACAGGTTATATATAAATGTCCTTCAACGTCCACTCTTACTCGTATTAGTCACCAATCATAATATCATTCGACGCCACGATTTATGAGCTACGCACAGTACTATTACATAATCTACACACACGACCACCCTTCGTAACTGCTGTCCCGACGCGCTCAGTCTGATAGGTGATCCTCTTTCGGGAATCGGGTGTGGTTCACCGAATCACAGTTAGTTTTACTTATTTCTTTTTTACTTGTTGCTTTATTTGCTCAGTTTATTCTTGATATACAATAATGGAGCGCTATAACCAGTTGAACAACTAGATCATTTCCAGGAAACTGACACAGTCACTTCTCTGTACTCCCACCTACACCACACTCGTACGCGACTGACTTCCTTACTGGACTGCTATCTTCCGTTATCAGTTGCTAACGTTTTCTCATTTACATCTCTCCCCTCCTACCTAACACCAACGGTCCTGAATATAAGTTGACAGAATGCCATGAACCGTCCGTAACTGACGCCAGCAATCCTAAGAAACAGCTATACTAAAAATGATCGGCTACAATAAATTATAATTAAACACAAATAATCAAGAGTCTAAGGGCCCTAAAACATAACGCTAGTCCTCCAAAAGAATGTGAACGCATTATGGTGAATATCAGTCAACTGGACAAGGTCCTGTTTTGAGTAGGCTGTCTGCACTGTGGACTTCCAGTGCAGTGAATCACCCAGTGTTTAGACACAAACTCCCTGTACTTTGACCATCTGTTAGGCTAAAACTTAATCAGATTTCGTGTTACTGCATTTTCACGATAAAAGATGAGATCATCCTTCCCCCTGTCAACACAGTGTGTATTGTCTGACGCACGGGTATAATATGGAATAACCATCAAGTAACCGCACTTGCACTGATAAGGCAACAGAGCGTATCGCAGGATGAATTCCACAAAGTCTCCAGCTTCAGGCGCAAGTAACGTTAGCGTGCCTAGGTAGGTGTCAGAGGTCGGAAGACTATGCGAAGACTATTGCACCAAGTCGTGTGCACGTAGATAAGCGTGATTCTGCATTCAGAGCAGTGGAGGTGCCATTACTCGTCTGCTTACGTAGCGGATGCAATCATGTGACTGAGGTAGGTTGTCATTCAAAATGACGGGGACTTTGCGGATGTAATACTGCTGTGCCACGACACAGATGCACGTCCTAAGGTAGGTAGGGGCACCGTGACTCCCCGGACAACCTGCACAGTACTCTCGATGTTCGTGAGTAACTGTAATATCGGAATCACGAACTTCAGAATTCACTTGGCGGTTCTCGAGTTGTCAAAACCCTACATGAGGAGAAACGAATAGATGATTTTCATTAACTTGTCGCCACGAAAGCATCACACAATGATTAATATCTGTTAATATAATTAAGCCAATATCCGAAGCGTCTTGTATGTCTACTACATAGGACCTTTATATCGAAGATAATGAACGGTGTCTGAGTATTGGTATACTCGTAATGGAAACTACGATTGCCTGTAACACATATCAAGTACCTACACCCGCATTTGTAGTTACACATTGAACTGGACCCTAATGGAAATTAAACCCCCGCATTTCCAAATACAAACTTCGATATAAAAATGATTTGGGAAATGTAAGTGAACATTTTTATACAGTACGCACTACGAGTGCAAACAAGCAACTAACTAACTCAATATAACTAACATGTAGCAGAGTCCTTCTTCAGAAACTAATAGTTCCACAGCCAGTCAAGAAATCCCTCGCATTTTATGGAACCTGACGGATCATTGCCGTGTTTACAACAGCGTGCCACTAGTCACTACTCAGACACAGATAAATCAAGTCCACGCCCCCCATCCTACCTCTTAAAGATCCAATTTATTGTTCTTTCATCTACGTCTAGGTCTTACAAGTTGCCTTTTTCCTTCTGGCTTCCCCGACAAAACGCCCATCCAAATGTAGAAACGTACAGTGCGTACGTCACAGACAACAGAATCCATACCATTATGAAAACCAGTCAGCTGTTAACACGCAAACCACCGTGTGGGTACAATGCGAAGAGTATGAATGTGACGTCATAAGGCACATGAAGTTACCAGCGGGCTTTAACCATTGTTATTTTCGTTAGACCATGCAGAACCGTAATGGGAGAAAATGTGGATAAAAATTAACATCACTTTCATCGAACTAATACGATGAGAGAAAAAAGGGCTCGTCCGGGATTTGAACCCGGGACCTCTCGCACCCTAAGCGAGAATCATACCCCTAGACCAACGAGCCGATGTGGCCACACGTCTCTTCACTTGTTTTATAAAAATTTTCAACCTTTATGCCAATACGTTTAGCTATATATATACATAAACACACACACACACACACACACACACACCACAATAATTTATAAGCACTAATGCGTAATTATGTACTCACCACACCTTAACGCCATATTGGAGGAGAGTTAAGACGATCACAGCATAATCTGGGGTTGTGTTCGTATAAACAGCGCTACTGTATTAACCACTTCACCAAATATTCCCATATAACACTGCAGTCTTGCCTGTAACCTTACATCTGCATTTGTGTGTTCCCCCTACGCCCAGTTAACGACACATCATAAAGAGGTTATATTGTCACGCTACCATAACCTGAGCACTAGATGGACAATGTAATCGGAGTATCACGTTTAGGTAACGTGTTTCAAATGTGTGTTTATATCCGTATTTTACTGTTTCCAAAACACACACATACTCTTATGACAGCCAAATTGCTTCCGATGACATGTGCCACCGGCACATGGCCTGTTATGATACTGTGTAACATTGAATACATACTTACTCTTTATTACTGTTCTAAATACTTCTACCGCCGCTTGCTTTGAGCCACTTCTGAAGATTAAACCTGAACCCCCGTGTCTGCACCAACCACCAATCTCACCGATCCTTATGCGTCACACGTGCAACTCTGGTGAACTCTGTTCCCAACATCAGTGATCGAAACAATCTGGTTGGCGGTAGAATTACACGCTCTGACAAACAGGTCTACAAACTGTACGACACAAAAACTGTAACTCGACCGTGTTTAAGTACTGATACGAAAGACTTTTTGAAATTTTGCTATCTTGTCAATAACAACCAAACGCAACATAAGTATTAAGTCTGTCATTCGTAGTAAGTGCATTTCACATGTTTACCTGAACACCTTGTGACTGAGTCATTTACACGTACAGAGATAATTTGCCCGTATCTACCCCCACCATTTTTGCACACATCACGAACAACTAATCAACAAAACTTCATCTTATCACGATCAAAATATTTTAAATACAAATTCAGTTAAAATTACTATAAACATGAGGCCCCACGCGGTAGCGCAGTTCGTTGAGTCACTGCGCTGCAATCCAAGAGGTCGCGGGTTCGAATTTAATATATGACCGGTGCGTGAGGCTGCAAACCTTGCCACCTTCATGTGCTGAGATCGTCTAGAAATTCTGGGAGGCTCAATTTCCTGCAGACCTAAGGGCCTGCCCAAGCCTGTAAAAAGTCATTAAAATTTCATATCGACCTTCATTTCGAAACAGAAAGACTAAAGGTAATAGGTAAGGTAAAGCAATATCTGGACAGGCGCTTAAGGTTCCGGGAGGTTGAGGCTCCCAGATTTCAACACAGTCGGAACAGGAAGGTGGTAAGGTTGTCAAACTTACGCTCCGGCCGCCTTTACCCCCAGGAAATATCCCTGTTATTCATTTCTGTCAGAGGCTCAGTCGAACCCAGGGCCACAGTGCGGCAGGATTATGTAACTGAAAAATTTCAAGGGCCCCATGGGGAATTGAACCCGCGACCTCCCGGCTTGTAACATGCAGGCTCAACCACCTGCGCCACAGCTTGTCCACAACAGAAAGACTACTTATGTGAGTCCCCCTGGAGCTGCTGGAGGGTGTACTTTCCACCTCATATATTGTCGACTTACAACCGGGTGTTCAGAACACATCGACGAGTGACTGCCCTACAAATGCACACTATACAACCCACGAAACGATGTGAACACTACATACAAACTGCGGAAAATAGAGTATATCTAAATGCACTGTTGTTACACAACTTGCGTAAATGTTATCACCCACATTATCCTTAGTGTTGAGCCCATTGCCAAATTCACAGAGTGAAGAATGATAACAGTACCTTCGAGAGGGTGGAAGAGTTTAAATATTTGGGAACAACTTTAACAAATAAAAATTCTATTGCGGAAGAAATAAAGGGCAGATTGAGGTTAGGAAATGCTTGCTATCATTCGGTGCAGAATCTTTTGTCTTCCAGGTTGCTATCCAAAAATCTAAAGATCAAGAAATATAGAATTGTAATTTTGCCTGTTGTTTTGTATGGGTGTGAAACTTGGTCGTTGACATTGCGGGAGGAAAGGAGCCGAGGGTGTTTGAGCATATGGTGTTGAGGAGAATATTTGGGCCTAGGAGGGACGAGGTAACGGGGGAATGGAGGAGATTGCATAACGAGGAGCTAAATGATTTGTACTCCTCACCCAATATTGTGCGGGTGATAAAATCG
>Ga0136643_10012232_pt1 | contig 12771 bp, 8 predicted proteins | sample TergutLab28metaG_FD_96883 | JGI IMG/M metagenome (GOLD analysis project Ga0136643, IMG submission 96883) | Labiotermes labralis P1 segment gut microbial communities from Petit-Saut dam, French Guiana - Lab288 P1 (version 3) (version 3) | ecosystem: Host-associated > Arthropoda: Insects >...
ATATACATTTTCTGTGTACATCTAGTGTAATGGCCTATTCTCTACTAATCATTTCAAATTATCCCAGACATCATGAAATACTGAGTATAATATACTATCTAAGAGAATATGGAATAAATAACCAGCTATAAGTAAAGCAGTTTCATGTAATTTATGTTCAACCCATATTCAAGTTACTCAGATGCATAACATCTCTGTTCTGGGTACAGAAACTTTCATTTGCTGGAAGTGTTTCAATTGGCACAATTACAACTGATGTATATATATATATACATATACCTGTTGTTTTAGACTGAAGACTTAGTTGGTTGATCTAACATAAGAAAATTATTTTAGTCACAACAAAATCCACCTACATTGAACTGTTTCCACATTTTTGCATCTCACAGTTCTGCTCTTACAACTTGCTGAGAAAACAGACACATCAATGAAGACTTAAGAATAGATAAGTTCCCTACATAGAACACACTGCAGTAAATCAGCCATTCCCTGGCAGATGGCAGTCTTAACACTGTATGCTTATTTGCAAGATTCTATCATTTATTACATTCAAATACATATGAAGACAACATCTGTTTGGATTATGTATTCAGTTACATGTTCTAAGGGCTAAAAATTCTTGTTTCAGACGTCCATTATAAAAGCACCGAAAATGCCAATAAAAAAGTAAACATCTGAACCTCACTTCAGAGAATGACAAGAGTAACCACTACATTTTGTTTTATTATTTATGTATGTTTTCCCCTTCTTTTGTATTCAGTTCATTGAGTGTCCTAGTTCTGAAAATATACTCTCTTCACTATCAGAAAGTGATAACAGCATTCAGGTCACATGTCACACACAAGTGAGACATGTGAAGGACACACATACAAGGCAAGTGTCTAAAAACAAAATTCTTGGGCAAGTAGGATGAGCCATGTGCAGCATTACATCTACAGTGAAAAAAAAATTATGATCAAATTTACATGTTTCATCCATTTCTAAATATTCTCATCTCCTAACAATGTTTTTCCAAACAACACAAGAAATTGCCACACTAACTTGCACTTCTTATTACACATTGTTATGTATACAGATCCATTTAGCCCTCCCAATGTAGTAGAATATACTAATATCCAAAGGGTCCTGCTCATATTTGATACAAGAAAATGCCACTCAAAATTCAAATATCCCCACATAAAGTGTGCTCATAGCATCACATCCTACTGTTTTAAATAATGTGCACAAAGGTTTACTTGAAGCCCACAACATAAGAGAATTGCAACACTGCTAAAAATGTCACTGGTCTTATTTCCATGTCAGGATAAGATTGTCACATGTTATGTTGGAAAGACATTCACTTGTTGTTATGGATCTTTTTGATCCACTGATAGTAGTTTAACCTTCTTACACATGTATGAGCTGGTCTGGCATGGACCTTGATTACAGTATTACATTCTATTGTATAACCAGACCCCACCCATTCACCTTCAGTAACTCCATACCCTCCCACAACTGATTGGAAAGTATTAAAATAGGCCCCAGGAATGTATGACATACTGATAAATATCAACTCCTATCAGGCCTTCTTAAAAGTGTATGGTATGACATTCACTTTGCCAAGGCCATTGCCATAAATTACATTCAGAAAAATAACAGGACATCTGATGTTATCCATATAGGGGCTAAGAAAGGTACTTTCTTGGCATCAAGCAAATCTAATATGCACTTTGCATCACATACATTTAGTGTGTTCTTGCTCTGGAAGTTTCATTATAGTAAAACGTGGATACAAAGATATATACCAAATATTTTCAACATGAACTGTATTAAGTGTAGTGAAATATACAGACCAATTTCAATGTACACAAGGATTTGATTTTAAGTAAGAGTGAAAGGTCATCACTTTAAAACAACAAACATTGATATGCAGCAACAGTAATGACATTTGAAGCAGTGCCAACAGATGGAAGGTTCTGCGACCAGAATACTAACTTTGTTCAGTTTAGTAACTTTGGCATTAGAATGTATTCCTTTCACATACATTAATAGCAACTGTTTTCTATTCATGTCATTTAACTTGCATATCAAAACTTTAAAGCTGACTGTTTATTCATTTTGCTGTTATATAATACAGCCACTCAGGCTTTAATCTGGAGTGGGGAGAATTAAAATTTTTGTGTACAATATAATCTTAATAATAATAATGTGCACAGATAAATATAAATGTTGACCCTTTTCATTGTCATGCTTTTCTGAGTTCATTACACTGTTCCCATTTCAAATATCAGGTGGGTCATCACTTATATTATTTTCTATTTTCTTTGAAACATATGAAACTCTTTAAGACTTTTTGTAAAATGTAAAACAACATGACAGCCTAAAGATATGAATATTTAGCTATATGCTTGATGGAAATAAACAATGCATCTTCCTTAGTCATAAACTGCATGACATATACACATAATTGATATACTGCTTTTCTGTATTTCCACTTCTTTCTTCAAGTATCTGACAAAAGTACATCAGTGACTTGTAGTTACACTTTAAACCACACTTACGAGAATTAACATACAGTATTTAATATATTCTAATTTGTTAAATCAGAAACATACCTGATCAGGTCCACTTTAAATCAGTGGTTGTCAAAACAGCAACTGACCACTTTTTCTTGTGTGTCCCCCACTTTCACTGATATTCATCAGGTTTGATCCAAGGGCAGTCTACATGAGATTTTCAACCAACAAAGCACTTGAACAGCATTTTCTCCAAATGCTATACTTTTCCCAGCAGTACTGTTCTCATTTGACAAATGCTCCATATTGATACTCACTGATCGATCTTTGATGCTATACACTTCAGTTTATGATGCTGAAAGCACCAACAGATAAACCACTTCATTCCCTCTAGAGCTAACCTATCATCCAGTGTCACTTCACAACTGATGAAACAGGATTCCGTAACATACTGGTCAGTGAAGACATCTTGTGCAATGTAAGCAAACTCCTTCCAGCAGCAGTTAACTCTACACAAAAGAAACAGTAACCACTGTATTCAAAACATAAACCCTCCTTCATTTCAGTGTATAAACAATGCCAAAAAAGACATATACCATTTCATTATCTTACCCGATGAAAACAATGAGAAGTCGTAACACTGAAAAAAAATAAAAATTAATGAACTAGCAGCACAAGATGTAAACACAGTACAATCATTACACAGCATATACATGTCACTGGAGCCACCATCTAAAAGACAATGCCCTTGGATTATACAGTACATGTACATGTGCATATCTATTTGTGTGTGCGTGTGTGTTCTAAATTCCGTACATACTTTCCCACTCATTGAAGTCAAACTGCTAATAAATGCACTGCATACTGGGGAGGGGGGGGGGGGACTAAACATAATGAACATGCTGATGCACACCAACTATAACTGAACTACAACACAATAAAATAGTGTCAACCAAGCAAGTAAAGCCACAAATAATGCTCAAAGGGACTCAAATCACAGCAATATTCAAAGGAATATGTTACATAAGATGATTCAACATAAAAGTTTTCCTCCAAAGTTGGATGAGCACAATATTTGCAGCAAGAAACAAGCAATATTGTTTTTCAGATAACAGAATAAATCATAATAGTGTACTTACATAGTTCATTAAGTTTTTGAAGGCCCGATCCAATGGTACACCTGTCTCTCCAGCATGTCACGGAGTTACTCCTGCATACACAGATTGGCAATTCATTCATATAATTGCTGGATATACTCATGTTTTATATTCTCTGAAAGTCTGAATTTCTGTGCCTGTTAGAGGGATGAAAGTTACCTAATCCCTGGTGAAATCTAAAGAAAAACATGCTGAATAGTATAATCTCAATCACTGAAAAAGAAACATAATCTGGAGAGTATCTCAGAGCTTGAAAAAAAAATTGGTGGTGAGACAGTATAGGAAAATATTCATTTCCAACATTCATGTGAAATGACTGGCATTTCAATTGCTTAGTAATATCACAGATCACCAGTTCCTTTTCTTCTGTATCACCAAATCCTTCCAAAATTCAATCACTTCTTGGCTAGTTACTGCCACCTGAATTTGAATTACAATCCTCCAACCAGATGGCCTGTTCACTGCAGACTCAGACCATAATGACATAACAGTCGATCAGTCCTGCCACATATCTATGGGGCAATGACAGGCAATGGTTGAATGCTGATTGGCAGGATGAGTACAGTGATACCTCGGCTAACGAGTGACCCTGCTAACGAATTTTTCGGCGAACGAAGATTTTTTCACTGTTTTTCTAGATCAGCTAATGAATATGGATTCGGCTAACGAATGTTTTAGTGAAGGCGTGCGCTAACATAAAGCAGCAAACATGAACGGTCGGGCCATTCCAGGAGCTTATCTTTTCCGTCTGTATGTGTGTTTCGGCTAACGAATGTGATTCCAGAACGAATTATCTTTGTTAGCCGAGGTATCACTGTACTGAAAAAATGCTGTCCCACTGTCACTATCAACCACAAACTCCACACAGTCAGACTTGAGAGTGAAAGTAGATGGGAAAAGAAGAGACCACTTAAAGGACCCAGGTATATATGGGTATTAAAATTGGTGTTATACAGCAGACTCTGAGGGCGTTGGACAGATTTATCTTTCTCACAACAGGTTCTTGTGAAACCCGCAATAAACAGTAGTAGACGTCGCTCATCCGTAAGGACTGCAGCCCTTATGGACGAACCACCCCTGGTAGTAAACATGCCCTAAGTTCAACCTACTCTCTAATTTCTCCATGTATGCAATTCTGATGTGCTAGTGTCATCCCCACATATTTGAACTTGGCCACATTTTTAAAGAACATCCCCATAATGTGTTCATTTTCTGCACTTCCCAAAAATGCAAAAACATTCAAGAATAAACAGAACCACAAGTCAGAAATTAAATATGGACCAGAAACAAGTAAAGTTCATGCAACAGAATTTGAAGAAACAAGTTGCTGTAGCATCAAGTAAAGGCTAAAAGGAATATGAGCAAGGTAAAGCATAAAATTAATTTCAAATGATAAAATCAATAATTCTGTCATCATGAGAGCTTCAAAATATGTAACACTCCCTTTCAGTTTTCATCTATTCTGTACAGTTTCTAATGCAGCTCATAAATAACATATATTAAATGTGGTTGAAGTTTAAGAAACATCATGTTGGAGTAATACTTGTTTATTCCACATGATATCCAAAATAAACATTACAAATTTCCAAAGCAACTGCCCTCACACTTGCACTCCCTCCCTAATCCTTCACACCTCGTAAGAAATAACTCTCCGTAAACTGCACAACAAAACAACACTGAATAGGTGCAGAAAAGGAAATTAACAAATCTTCAGTCACCTTTACAAACAGTAGCATGAATAACATTTAACAGATGTGGCACAACTATTTCCAAGAAGACTGCAGAGAATTACCAAACCTGACATTTCTTACAATTTGCCATATTTCGTGATATTTAGCCATAGTTACCTTTTTAACATGGAAATTATTCAAACAAAGAGTATTAACAGGTAACATGAGATGCCAACTCCAGTCAAATTATGTTTTCCACACACACACACATACAATCATTTTACGCTAAACTGAGCACAGAATAATTGTGGACAAGCTAAAATCACACAATTACAATGAACCCCATATTTTAAGGTTTTTTTTGGACAGCAGTAAATTGGAGACTAATGGAGGAAGTCTAACACTAAGATTATTGAACTGTGATCAACGAAATAGAACACTGAACAGGAAAAAACTTGAAACTGAGGAACACTAAATAAGGGTTATACCATGTATAAGCACTTCTACTCCAAGCAACATCAACCTAAAATTCTGTATAAAACACAAATCATAGCAATTCCTCCGCACAGTAACTTACTAAGGGTTTCATCTCAAGATTTGCAGTTTCATAACTCTACCAGGAGATTCTCCCATCCACTTCATTGTCTCTAAGTTTTCATATGTGTGTCTCTATTTGATGGCTTTTTATTTCTATTCATCCAATTATATGATTTTAGTTTCAGTTATATGTCACCAACAATGTTCACAGTCAGCCTCCTGTGCATCTAAACTACCCGACTACAATCTTTTAAAGGCAACTTGGGCAATCTGCACCAGTTATGTGCAAGACCCACGTGGCCACTCCCTTAGTGCTGGTGACAGACGAATGCAGATAGAGAGTTGGTAGAATGACAATGACAGGGCAGAACCCAAGCATTCAGAGAAAAACATGTCCCACTGCTAATCTATCCACCAAAAATTCCACATGGACAGCCCTGGGATTGAACTCAGGTCTCCATAGCGACAGACCAGGAACTAACTGCCTGAGCCATGCCTCTTTCTTGTATATCAGATATGCAATATGCAATCTTATTTTTTTCAGAACTGGTTATACCCTATACTCCGTACAGGTCACTGTCACTCACAGCATGGCAAACATAACCTTTAACAGCACAAATGACATAACTACATCATAAAAAAACAAGCTACTAAGGACTGGGATATCTTGTGGAAAACAACACTGAAAAGAGTTTAAAGATATTTGATGGTATAAAACACTGATTAAGGTTATTATTTTGGACTTAGTTCATCATCATCATCATCATCATCATTATCATCATCATCATCAGTTCAATACCACCACCTTCACACGTAAAAGGATATGTACTTGATCACAGAAGCAGAACCAACTTCCAAAACCTAGCGGTTTTAATAAACTTGACAATGGATAAGTCCAAAATAATGCTCTTAACCAAAACTGAGACAGTACATAAAGACACTGTACATCACGGGTGTCCAGCTCATAGCCTGCCGAGTTGTATTATGCAGACTGTGGCCACATGTGTTGTGGTACTACAGAATTACACAACAATTTGGGGCAATTATGTGTACCACTTCTTGTGATTTTTACATGTGCGGCCCACAAACTAGCCCACAATAACAGTTGTGGCCCTCTACCAGTAAAGTTCGGACGCCCATGTTGTAGATATATCATCTTAAAAACACAAAATTTATACAAGAAATAAAACATAACTTATTTCTAAACTAAATCATTCACAGCAACGTCAATGATGATTGAAGTCTTCTGGAATGTTATAGTGTGCTGACTCGTAAATAGATACTAACATTTTGGAAGTGTTATGCCTCCAACTTCAGGGCCAATCAGTCCAAGAAAAGTACAGCTGTTCTCAAACCATATGGAACAGGTCTAACAAGGAACCCAAGAGAAAATTTTTCTGTCTTTTCCTATATGGATGGAGATGGAAATAGAACCAACTTCCAAAACAAGGTGATTTTTATAAATTCTAACAAAGGACAAACTTCAAAATAACATTCTTAATCTAAACTGAGACAGCAGATCAAACTTCCAAGATATTTCATCTGAAAATAAACAAATATATTCAATACAAGGGGATGTAAATTATTTCTGGACAGCTTGACCCTGAAGGTAGTCACTTTTCTCCTGTCAAACATCAGAATTTTCAAGCTGATATGGCTGAACATCCAACAAGACTTGAATTCTCATTCAACACTTTAAGTTGTCATAGCAAATACATATAAAGCATTTGCACAACAAAAGTATATCACAATGAATAATGTAATTACCCAAACGCAAGACAACTCTAATCTAAGGTGACCCCTAGTAACATGCATAAACCAAGGCAAAATGTATTTACCAACATCTGAGATGACCCCCTAATATGACACATCTGCTGAGAAAAAAACATTTTGTTATTAATTTGATACAATGAATACACAAAACATCAGATTCCATGCATCTTTAAAAATCAATGTCCATCTGCCTTCACTGATTTTCAAAGTGTCACTACTGTCATTTTACAACATACTATCTCAGACCCACCCACTCATTGCATTGGAAACACTACTTTTTGTGCTCCTTCAGTCACGTTTAGTCAAACTTGCTGCCATGCCATGGTGACCCAATTCCATCACACTAGGCTTCTTGATTCTTCCCACTGGGTGGGGAAAGACATGGTCCCCTCCCAAGAGCCACTCACCCTGCAGCAGCTTTACATGGCCTTTGAACAGCTTCTTCACCACTAAAATCTGTAGCTGTGAGCTCATTCCATGCTTATAAAATTGTGTGTGGTTTCCTTTCTTGTTATAAAAGTTCCTTAATGCATCCAACACCAGCATCCCCCATATTCCGAAGACTATCCTCGGCCTTCTGTTCCACAACACTAGCAACCAATCCTTCATTTTTATTGGTTCTCCAACCTTCAGGCTGTCTCTGGCAATAAACTCTCACAGGCAGCTGCTTCTTAGGCACTGCACTGAAATTTATGAATCACATATGGAGGTAACTTGCTAAAATCTGCAGGTACAGCCAGCATGACACTTCCTTACATCCTTTCATTACCTGTGTTTTCATCACCACAAATGTTTACTTATGTCAACAACAGTATAATCTGACGGTGTATAAAAGTGCGTTTGTACTTCATCAACATTTTCTATTTGGTTCAGTTAAGTATGCTATCCTACATTTAACAAAGTCCAATCATACCTTGAAGTCCAGCTTTTCTGTTTTAAGTGCGTAAACTAAATTTTTTGTTATAGTTCCTGTAAGCAATCACGATTGGTTCCACTGAAACAGATTCAAGTACAGTTGACTTTCACCAACTTCCCCTTTTGTTACCTCCATGTCCAGATGTTTGCTTCTGGAACCCTGCACTGCAGTTACTCATACTCTGTGACAAATCACAGTAAATCCAGTCTGACACAACAATTGTTTATTCCACTATTAATTCAACATGGTTTCAGCCTGATAGGCCATCATCAGGTTGACCAAGAATATAAGAGTATGCACACATTTACACAGAACTGAGATCTAAACCTTGTACAGTTCATATTATTATGATAAGTAAATACCCTATAAAGGAATAACCTTGTGAATGGGACTTAAATAATTTGTATGTTATGACTAAATATGGAAAATGTATAATACTAAAATGTTAAAAGGTTAAAATTGAGGTAGAGGTAGGTGCTTCTTCAGATGGCCTGTGCATGTATGTGTGTAGTGGGATCTCGTGATGAAAGGGAAGACATGAATTGGAAAATTTTACATACTTACAGTTATGAAGGGCTTCCGATTCAATCAAAACAAGATGTACCATGTAATTCTACAACAAAGCTCACACATGCATCTCAAAATAACATCTTTCAATAATTTTATAAATTACAGACTAAGTGGACCAAAAATGTGGAACATTTAATAGGTGAGGGGAATACCACTCTTCAACAATGTGGATATTTTAGCCTGCTTCCTTTGACCTAAAAATGATTTTCATTTCCATTTTCCACACAAAAACTGTACACGCTGAGATCTCAATTGCCACGTAACTGTGTACATACCCTTATATCCTTGGTCAACCTGATGATGGCCTACCATGCTGAAACTTGTTGAATTAATACTGGCATAAACAATTGTAATGTTTGACCGGATTTATGTGATTCTTATGAAGGGAATTTAATTTGGACACCTTGTAGGACTATTAGTCACTTAATACACTTCTGTGACATTATAAATAGATGAAGCAACTACAGTGCTGACTGGCAACTAGTCATCACACCATACTCCCACAAGAATGTCACTTCTTACAAACTACATCACAATCATAATTCCAACAAATGTTGGACATACCTGCTAACTTGTATCATATAAGTTTTTGCACTGTTATAGAAACAAACTTGTGCATTGTTTATGATACTAACTGTAGTCTTTCAGGAAAGGTAACAACAGCAACATTACAATTCTCATGTCCATGTATACACCGTCTCTTAAATACCACATCATCCTATTTATGAGCAAACTTTTGTCTTCTATCAGGCTAACCTGGCTCATCAGTCAGGCAAGTCAACAGCTTGTAGTATGTTTCCGTTCAAGTGCATCTTGGGATTTCTGCTGTCTCTCCCGCTGTAGGGCAATACGACGACTACGGCGCAAATGTCTGAAACCGTGAAGTGATTGGCATGTCTTATTTTCATCTTCATCCTCCTCATCCATCTCCTTGTGGCTAGAGTAGGTCCATCTCCCTAGTGTTCCATCCCACTGTCAAACAAGAAATTAAATTCACAATTTCGCCAAACAATAAATACTATTTTATACACATAAACACACACATTCTCTGCACCTCTGACCCCTCACTGTTGGTCCACAAACTAGTATCAGTCTGTGGCTTAAGTAAAGATGATCCATAAACTGTAGATGGCACAGATTTTATCACAGCAAGTAAGATTGCTCTTTTCTATCTACCAACTTCCTTCTTGCAGAGAATAGTGTATTTACTCGAATGCAAGACAAAGGTTTTCCCGTAAATTTCGCATTTAAATATGTGATGTCATCTTAAATTAACATATGAGGCACCAAACCAAACCATGCAGAGCCAAACAAACACCTGCATCACCAAATCGTCATGTGTAGACAAAAGAAAGAACACAGCACAAATAACATGAACTGCCACAATTGACACTTCTTCATTTTGGACTCTGACCACTGTCCAATATTTTTACAGAGGCATGGCCTTTTGGAAACCAGCTTTGTTTTCACTTTCAGGCAAAGAAGCACCTAAACCAGTGGACCCTTTCAATCGAGCTATTCTCAGTCCCTGGCCACCATAGGAATAGTAACTTGTTAAGATATGTACCTGAGAACAGCTCTAGTCCAAGGGTAGTAACAGGAAAATGGCTATTGAAAAATTAAAAATTAATTACAAGACTCAAAAATAAAACCTGCAACAATTCACAGGTTAAAAACAACACAAAAGAGCCATGAACTCAAGACTGATCACACCACAGACACAACACAAAAATCCAGAACACACATCTTTAAGATTCTTAACACCACTAACGGCAACTGTGGAGAAAACTGTGAACCTTTATGGGTTAAATATGTTTATGAACCAAGAAATATAAATGTATTATTTAGTCAGTGTTTATCATAACAGCACGGCAGCACATCTCACTCGAAGTGACTGTGAAGAGTTTTAAGAAGTGCTGTATACCCAATGCAGTGGATGGGACTGATGGTTATATGTTGTGGAATGGGAGTGAAGACGGCAGGGATGGTGGGATTGAGTGTGAGGAAGATGAAGGCACTGACTGTGAAGATGGAGATGGTGACACTGACCTGTAAAGGTAGATACAATCTGACATGCTTTGTGCATTAAGTGTATGCAAGCAATAGTAAAATATTTTTTTCATAGTAGTTGTTTTATTTTTAGTGTGTTGTCTTACATTTGGATAAACACATTTTCCCTGGGCAGACATGGTTTTATTTGCGGGTCACCTTAGATGAGCGCTGTCTTGCATTTAGGTAATTATTTTTCTTGATAAGTGTTACGTTTTGTGGCACCTGACTACAACTAGTAGTGTGATGGATGAAAAGGACATGGTAGTTTTAGAGTTGGTCACTACATAGCACACACACATTACACACTACCAATCCTTTGAACACAGGAGAAAAAGACAAACTATTCACATGTCTTTCTGCACAAACTGTCATTAAAAAAAGGTAAAAAAATACAATATTAGTTTCAATGACAACTATTACAGGCAAACTACAATAAAACTTACCGATGTACTAACAAGTTCCAGTCTGTGTGGATGCCAGGACACATCTCGAACACAAGCTGAATGTCCAGACAACGCACTGTGCACTTTACCTGTGAGGACATCATAAACTGAAAAGAAAAAAATGCCCATATTACTTATCTCCATTGTTGCAGTACTAACAGGTGTACTTATCTTTTACCATGGCTGTGCTGAGCATACTCTTGGATGGTGCCTGTATTGACAAAAAAATTTCTCTCATGACATAATACAACGAATTAATACATACTACATATGAATGTAGTTTGCAGTTTATATGTAAGGAGATGAACATTACTGGTAACAGGCACAAGACATGTAACAAACTGGATGGTAAAGCCATATTTTGAAGCAATCTGTAATAATATTAATACTACACTACTATGCAGTCCAAAATCCTTAAAAAATCCAGTGCTTGCTTTGTATGTTTCTGGGAAGATTATCACTGCAATAAACCTTCACACACTGTGAGGCATGTTTAACATCTGTGCACTAGTAAAAGAACTAAAACACCATGCCTTAAGGAACATTTTCACAAATTTTCTTATATGAATGTGCTGTATATGTATGCTTTTGGCAGAACATTTCGATACTTTTGGCGTATGATGTTTCGGTTACTGCTGCATGCCAAGAGTTAACACCATTTTGGGGAATGGTTTACGATGACAATGACAACAACAAAGACGACAAGGACAACAATGACAACTATGATGACAGTGACAGACGACAGCAGTGGCAGTGATGACATCAGCAACAATAACAACAGCAGGGTCTGCAGAATCTTTACTGGTAAGTTTTATTATGAGACCAGACTGTGAACTGTATAAGCATAAATTTACAGGAAGCTGACATCTAAAATATCTACAATGGCCACATCTGCAAATATCAAAGGCAAAATATTTTCACTTCAAAAGGGAACCTGCAATGGAAGTGGATTATTTTGCAGCTTTAGCCTTAAAAAAATGTTGAGAACTAAGCAAGAAGAATGAAAAGTATTTAGGTCAAGCAAGATGTCAAGCTCAAATATCAAATAAATTAAAGTACAATAGTGCAATCAGCCACATCCACTGTGGGTTATAAACTCATATTTCTAAGACTGCATAAGTGATGCTCCCAGCAGCATCACAAACAAGCCACACACCA
>Ga0136643_10012234_pt1 | contig 12770 bp, 8 predicted proteins | sample TergutLab28metaG_FD_96883 | JGI IMG/M metagenome (GOLD analysis project Ga0136643, IMG submission 96883) | Labiotermes labralis P1 segment gut microbial communities from Petit-Saut dam, French Guiana - Lab288 P1 (version 3) (version 3) | ecosystem: Host-associated > Arthropoda: Insects >...
AAAATAAATCAAAATGTGATTTATTTAAGACGGCAACACTAGACAGCAGCAGCAGTCCGATAAATGGGATTAGCGCTCTGTTTTCTCAGTGTCCGATATCTGACATTAGAACTTGGTTCCTAAGTGACGTCACACCTACTTCAAGATTAAAGCGGGAATATTTTTTTAAGCCAGTCACACGAAGGTACCAGTTCTAGTAATATATATTTACTTTCATACACTTAATTCGCATAGTTCGCAGATTGGCAGCACACCGCAGATCATCGACGTAAGAAAACTTGGTTCAAACCACTACTGTATATTATCAACCATCATCAATTACTGATGTCAACATATTTGTTGTGTGTAATCGTGGGTGCGAGGTCTTGGGTGTTGACCTACGGCCGCTCGCTTGCTAGGAATGCGGGTTCGAATCCCGCTGGAGGCGTGTTTACAGCCTGTGAGTGTTGTCAGGTAGAGATCTCTGCGACGGGACGATCACTCGTCCAGACGAGTCATACTAAATGAGGTGTGTCTGAGTGTAATCTCGAAACCTCATCCACGGGGAGGCCTAAGACTACTACGGTTGTTGGACCATGAAAAAGAAATCGCAATTACAGTTTGTAATTAACGTTCCCTCAGCGTCTACTATTCCTGCTTTGTTGTCGCTCGCTACCACGTGGCACTATCTTAACTTAAGGCACTGAGAAATGCTGTTTTGTACGATGCAATGTGCTGTACGTATTCTTCGGCGTCACTTTAATTTATTGTCAGGAATGATTTCATTTATACACACATATACATTACTTTCCTTTTACGTAGTTGCATCACCACGCAAACGCATTATACTTTCTGAATGATATAATACACGCTCTGTTGCATTTTTCGCTGACTTCAGCAGTTTATTTACTAAAATGCAAATGTAATTCCTTACGAGTTTTAGAGGTGCAGATAAATGGTTTGAAGTAAAACTGAATGTTTATGAAGAAGGGTAATTTAATTTAAAATTAAATTTCTATAGCCATAAGAATATACATTTCGTTCATTCTCACAACTACAACATTTGTTTTGTTGCCTACTTTTTTGTAATGACAGAAGGCAAATCACTACCTTCGCACAGAAAGCACCTAATTTCCGGTTGGGATGTATAAGCGAAAACAGCACTGGATACATGGTGAAGAAAAATACTGAATGCAGGAATTCGAGAAATAAACTTGAAACTACTGTTCAAGGAATTGTATTTACAACGTTTACCAAATGAAGGTTAATTTAATGTGTTCAAGTAACTCCAATCATAAGGGAATTCATTACAAAACAATGGCTGAACTGTTCAGAAAATTCCCTGCGTTATCGACACAACACTATCAGATAATGTACCACCATCAACTAGCCTCATAGCCCGCAGAATACAACCAACAAGATGCAACGTTTCACAATTTATTTATTTCTGTAAGACGCTCTACATGTTTCAGACGGGTTTTCCGTCCATCATCAGGAGCTCAAAACTGCACATACAGCTTCAGGTATGTGTCATACCGTTACTGCCACCTGCCGCTAGCCAGGCCAGGCTAGCGGTAGGTAGCAGTATTGGTCAGACAAAAACCTGACGCTGTATGTGCAGTTTTGAGCTCCAGACGATGGACGGAGAAACCGTCTGAAACAAGTACAGCGTCTTGCAGAAATAAATGAATTGTGAAATTTTGCATCTTGTTGGTTGTACTCTGCGAATATATTAGCGATGCACGGACCTGTGAATGTTAAATTTAGTCTCAATAGATTTACATTCAGATTTGTAAGCCTCGTGACAGTGGCTTCAGAAAACTTCTACATCTCGTTGTATAGCGTTAACACACAAGAAATAATTTCAACGTTCACAGCCGGTACAAAATTTATTGATCAAAATATTTACAGCTAGGTTACACGTTTCGGCTCTGAGTCAGTCATACTGCCGCTAGAATAAATGTACTTAGAAAAGCATGATGTTACAAGCAGCATGCTTTTCTTAAACACACTTGTAGGCCGTTGCTGGAAGATGGCTTCCTAAAAATTCGAAAAATGTAGGTAGACTACAAATGGGGCTGCATGAAGGGATCCATGCTGAGAAAGAAAGATAAATGCGTTAGACCGAGTACAAATGAAAGTTGCTCAAATTATTTATAACACAAAGGATTCTGAATGGGAAACATTGGATCAGCGTAGGACGATAGCACGCTTGTTCGCACTTTTTAAAGCGTACTGTGGGGAACGGTCTTGGAAGCTATACGTGCAGGTTGCGAAAGCCTTACTGTTTGAGTAGGGTTGATTATGTTCGGAAAATTAGAGACAGGAAGCAAAGAACGGATATCGGTACGTGTTCGTTTGTAAATAGGACAATTATAAACTTGAACCAACTACCTGCAGAAGCGTTACGGACTTTCCCTTGTAAACTTAAAAATTTAGAAAGAGAGTCAGGAAAGCAATTATAAGTGGGGTGAAGCGAAAGGAATAGAAGTGTGGCGAAAATCGTCTAAAAGTGCAGTGAAGTGAAGTGACGTGAAGTGAAGTGGTTTGAGGTGAAATAAAGCGGTAGAAATGGGGTTAAACCAAATGAGAGTGTAGTGAAGTGTGACGTGACGTGTAGTTGGGTAAAGTTTAAATGGGAAGAAGTGAAGCGTCGACAAGTATAGTGAAGTGGAGTGAAGGTTTTAGTAACAGGGTGTCTCTCATTATTAGAAGATTCAGAGATCATATGAGGTTTGCTGCTTATATGGCTGTTTCTTTTATCGTAATTTTTCATGTTCATTTGGTTTTATTTTGTATCATCGTATATAAGGTTGCATGTTTTATATACTTCCGTTTATTTTTTTAAATTATGTATGCTTATTGTCATGTTATGTATTATTCTTATGTATGTTCCGTTGTGGGTATTCTGTTTCATTGCGTTGTTCTGTGTATTGTTTGTGTGTAAATGTGTACTGTACTGTATTGTACTGTACTGTACTGCTGCCACTGCTGCTACTTTGTTGCTGTGATCTTGAAACAATTTAATGAGATTTCACATAACTTTCCATTATTCCATATTCTCTTCAATTTGTACACAGTATCAAGGGCAGAAATTTGCCTACCTTGGACACAAAATCATAAAAATATTATTTGAAACTATTAAAGACTTTTGAATCGAAGTGAAATTAATATAGCTTATAATCTCCATTAATAAACGGAAGCGGCTTCACACAGTCCACCTTTAAACTTTCTAGACCACGACAGATGTTAACAGCACGGAGCGACACGATACTTCGCAACGACCTTTCGCTGCCAAAATAAAATGTACAACATACTTCTACAAAAAATGTTATCTCTTTAAAATAGAGAGTCATTAGCCCATATAATTTATTTTTAATTTTCCCAGATTTTTGGGAGGACCGTATTAAGATAAGTTTCTCCCTGATAAGTTCGGAATTGAAGGGAAAGTCTGAGGCACATACAAAGCTCTATGACCTTTCATTCGGCTGAGATTCGAAAAGGAAACCTTCCGCATAAAATTCCCAGACGTTAGCACGTCTCAGATCTCTTTGTCTGAATCATATTTGTTTTTAGCAAAGTGCGAGGAATGTATTACCACCTCCACTGCACGTATGTCAAAAGCAATTTCTATATAAAACCTCCCTGCATATCGATAATGTGAAGAAATATTTCTCACCTTTATGTAAGGGAGTGAATGTATAGGATATTCCATTTTCACCGACTGGTTCAGTTATAGGTTTTGGGAAGTGTTAGAGGAGAAAGCTTTTTATCATTTTAGCCTGTTACAGTTGGACTCCATAAAGTAGGTTCTGTAATGTGTCCGGACGACCTAGTACTCTAGCGAGGTGACTACTAGCAATAAATAATCGGAATAGTCTGTTCGTGTTGTCATCCACCTTGAGAGAGCGGATAAACGGACTACAGGAGAGACAAACCAAGTTAGTTCACGTCACATTTGGAATTGCAACGTTGTTGTGAATGTCCTTGAAATAGTTCACAGGGGTGCAATAAGAAAGCGATGAAAGATTTGTCTTCAAAACTGCGTGCTCCTTACTTTCACAGTCTTAACTGATTTTTTTACACGCTGCGCAATCAACGTACGCTTTTAAAATGATATCGACGATGATAATGATGATAATAATTGCGTAACCTTTTAACTTACACCATCCTCTGTCACAACAAAATGGAAACATCAGAAAGACGCAAGAAAGGATAACAACGTCGAAGAGCAAAGCTCTACAATGAAGACACGACTATTCGATAAAGCACCATCGAAAGAAGGGCTAAATTCTGGCAAATACCTCCCGGAAACTCCTGGATTTGCAATAGTCATACGGGATCTGGTAACTAGGACGAATAATTATAAGAAGCGTACTGAAGAAATCTAATATTAACAAAGATAATTCTTTTTTTTTTACTTGCACAGTGTAACACAAACACAGAACGGCCTACTTTCTCCATCTAATCAACCCGACATACTGCCTGCTAATGACTGATTTTATGTAACTTATTTTAACCTATATTGATTTACGACTTCAGCAACTTGTAAAACATGAGCGACATAATTTGACTGTAAAAATGAGATCTCATTTTAGCTAACGCAATTTTATATCTTTCATTTGAAGTTTTACGGAATATCGTCCTGATGATGACCCTTTAGGGTCGAAACATGTTGCTATAATAAAAAGTACCACAGTCAGTTGCGTCAACGTTCTATATTTTATTTATTAATAATTACTAAAAATATCTGCAGAAAATTCCGACAGAAATTAGCAACAATTCAACACATAACCAGACCATGTCGTGCGCTAGCTCCAGGCGATTACACCCACCGTCACGACTACGTAGCCGATATTGTCCACCGACAATTTGCTTTCGAATGTGGACTCTCAAAGGGACCATCAACGCCGTATAATAAATAGGAGCCACAATCTGTGTTAGAGAAAATTAGTTATAAATTATACAATAACATTTGGAAAATTGTATGCAGTCAAACACAACTGTGTCAAATGAGGTGTATTTAATGACTATATAATGGACAACTACATGTTTCGACCTGTACTGGCCATATTCAGGTTGTCTTAGGAAAACTTAAGATCTTACTATAAGCATGTGCGCGCACGTGGTGTAGAGATCTCTACATACGGGCCTTATTAGCAAAAACAAAAAACAAAACGGTAATCTAATAAAAACAACACAAAACAAAAACAGATACAGAAAAATAAAGTTATTGTGGGGGTGTGCTCGGCAGGTATGAAGTTCTGTACTCGTGCGGAGGCCTGTTCTCCATCCTTCTCCTCAATTATGCTGCTTATCTGTTTTTGTTTTGTGTTGTTTTTATCAGATTCCCGTTTTGTTTTGGGTTTTTGTTTTGCTAATAAGGCCTGTATGTAGAGATCTCTACACCACGTGCGTGCGCATGCTTATAGTAAGATCTTAAGTTCCCCTAAGACAACCTGAAGATGGCCAGTGCAGGCCGAAACATGTAGTTGTCCATTATATAGTCATTAAATACACCTCATGTGACACAGTTGTGTTTGACTGCATACAATTTTCCAAGTTTTCACACAAACACAACGGGGATGACACACTTCCTAGATATACAATAAGAGATCCATAATAATATATCTAACTAGCTATCAGTAAAAGTATACTTGGTAAAACTTAACATATGTAGCAGCTCCAAACAGTCACAACCTTCACAGCACCATCACCGAGAAGCTGCAGAAGTATTCAGACTGGAAAGAAGAGCTAATAAATAAGAATATGGCATCTGAAGACGGTCTGTACAATGCTATTCGTGCTATACACAACGGGTATTATGTAAAAAAAAAATTACACGAAATTATAAAACTCTTTGATGCCTGCCGCAGTCTCTGTGCTCTAAAGCAGAAAGCAGCAACAGCTAAAACAAGCCGCATTGTTACAGTTTCCGGCAGAACAGTGAATAAGATGTGTTTGGTGAATGTGGCCCGTACTTTACTGACAGCCAGCTGAACTGCTATAAACTAAGGAAAGTGGCTAATAAAAATATCGCATGGACGCATAGTTTTGCTCTTAATGCAGTAACAGACACTTTATTTTATAACAAACTTCAGACTACCTGATAAAGTTCTGCACATTAATAGTCGTGTGGTTATATCTATGTGCCACTTGCTATAACGTTCAGAAACTATGCATTTTGTCGGCGGACTGTCCCTGTTCCCTATAATTACTAGAATGAACATTCATTGCTTCCCTAATATAACTCAGATTGGTATTAATAATGTGCATGGACTCTTCTATGCCACGTAGCAACTAAGGTTATATATAAATGTGGTTGGACTTCTCGCCTCTCTTCAGAGGCTTAATATGGTCCACGTATGGGAGAACTGTCTGGTTGCCGGCTTTAAATAACTGAAAATGTGGTCTTTGCTCCTCTACGATGTCAGGAAGCGTACAGCAAATGTCTCGACCACAATGCGGCGGAAGCCTGAAATCTCGCAAGTGTTGGTGTGCTTTTTGGTTAGGAGATCGGCAGTCTTCTTTTTTAAACAAACGTTAAATTTCTATAATAGCAAGTCAAATAATCTGAAGACACTTCGATAAAATAAAAGCCTGCATATACTAAATATGTGGAATACCAAGATAAATTTGTTGAAACAGTAGAATGAGCTCAGTAGTGAGACAAAGGCAACTGCTAACAGAGACAGTAGAATCTTAGTAATTGACCAACTTAATGCACAAATTCTTGTTTTATAACACGTTTATTTTATTCCTCAATATACAATATATTAAACTTATTATAAAACAAGAATTTGTGCATCAATTTGGTCAGTTACTAAGATTATACTGAGATGCACGGTCAGCAAAACTTAAAAAAAGATAGTAGAAGTTCAGAAGCTTCATCAGAACAGACTGTGACATAACCTTCAGTGGTACACACAAGGTTATAGGAGACAGGGATATACAGAACAACTCGAAAAACCTAAATTTAGTAACATGGTTGAGGCATTATTTTGACGTTATCCGAACTGTATATTACATCATACTATTTTTTCAACGAACCCTGTAACGCACAATTCTATAACCTAAGCTACACTTACTGATTAGCTACTCCAACACGTTTCGACGTACGAGGCGTCATATACAATTATCTGGCCAATAGAACAAATTGACTGTACAACAACCAGCATACAAGCTGACACCAGTAAGACAGCGATCAGCTCTCACAGTGGCACATAAACAGCCGCAGCTCTGCAAGACAAGCTAGAGGCACTAGAGCCAAAACCTGAACATTTTGCTACGTAAAAAGCGTCCGGTTACTCACTTTAAGTAACACTACATCATAAGACGATTTATAAAGCAGTGTATTAGTACACTGTTCCTATATGTGACATACACCTTCCATATATCCTTAAATATATATTTTTCTTAATTTTAGTATCGATATCCAGTTTCAATATATATTCCACAGTACATAAGAGGGGGCCAAAGTTGACAATAACGTTCCGCATTCTATATACACCTGCTACCACGGACACAGTATCTTCACCAGTGTTTTCAGTGTTTTATCACATTATTCGACAAATGACATTCAAACACCGCAAACGTAAGTGTTTTTATAACTACACTTCTGGCCATTGCCAGTACAGATGTCACAAGCCTTACAATTGTACATCGGTAGAAAACGACTTTTTTAACTGTAAGACTGGACATTTGCTTACGCTACATTACAGTGAAATACTTTATTTACCGCGGCTTTTAACCACCTACCGTCAAGTGACTAAAGAATATTTAGAAACAGTGCTTCGGTGTAAAGCTGCGTACTCCATCCGTGATTGGACTGCGTTTGTATCCATCTGGCCTGCCGATAAATCGAAGAGTTATATGGTGGAATCCCCCAGGATGACGCCACGTGTGTCGAAACGCATTGGAGTAGCCAATCAATAAGTGTAACTTAGCCGATAGATTCGTGCATTAAAGGGTTGGTTGAAAAAATAGCTAAATTAGTTGATAAAGCTGCTGCCTACATGAAGAGTTTGTTATATTACCGGAAGACACAGAAGCATGGACTTAAATATACCCTAGGGTGACAGTGAAAGGGAAGGGAAGTATAAGCTAGGAGAATGCAAGGAACTTCGGTGACGTCTGTTACGGACAGTAGTAGTGATATTTTATACGCAATAGGTCGGTCTATGGAGACTAAGCTATGGGCTGGAGCTCTGACGAAACGTGGTTTGATTTCCTGCAGGAGTAAGCGTGTATTTCTCCTGCGAAATGACCACTCCAGTTATGTGTTCCACGCATCCTTCTATTCAAGAGGGTAATGGGGACGATTTCCTCGTGAGTCAAGCAGCCGAGGCATGCCGATGTTACGAATCAATAGCGCCCTACCCCCACTCCCACATACGTTTTCATGGTTTTACAGGAACAACTTTACTTTTGCCGTTACTTAAACGTAAAGAGAATTAGGGCAAACAAAAATGGGACGAGCGGAGAATCTATCATGCTCAGCGACAGGAAAAAATGATAAAAAATTCTGGCTCTCCCAGGAGGAACCAGATGTCGAAGATGTAGATATATGTATTTATGTATATATATATGTGTGTGTGTGTGTGTGTGTGTGTGTGTGTGCCGAGTAGCTCAGTCGGTATAGCGACTGACTACGGGCTGGACAGTCCGGGATCGAATCCCGGTGGGGACGAGATTTTCCACCCGTCTAGATCTGCCCTGGGGCCCACCCACCCACATATACAAAATTTATAAAATTTATACATTAAAACATTAAAAATGCTCCGACATATTTCGGTCCTAAGACCATTATCAGGGAGCTATATCTTCCTTGCTAAAGTCACACTAGAAATAGTCACGTATGAATTTCGTTGTACCAGTTGGGTATTGTGGCACCATGCTACCACAATACCCAACTGGTACAGCGAAATTAATGTGACTTTTTATAGTGTAACCTTAGCAAGGACGATACGGCTCCCTGATGATGGTCCTAGGACAGAAACATGTCGGAGCTTTTTCAATGTTTTAATGTTTAAAGTATAAATTTTATAAATTTTATATATGTGCAGTAGTTGGTATAAGAATTGAGTAGTTTCAAGGATTTGCAAGGTCTTGATTTTCCTAAACTGGCGGTGGTCCTGTAACATAGTCAAAAGAGACAAGTAACGTTATCTGATACGCCTGAACTTCAACAAAAAATGACGCAGATTTTCTAGGAGAGGAGGCAATTACTCCTCCTCCACGAACATAATTCTTTCCCCACACTTTTCCTCCGGTAAGTAACTCGAATCCTGGAGATGAACTATTACTCACTGTCTAGCCTGGTTTACGTAGAAAACAACAAGGGGAATCAGGTGCATGAACGTAGCTGCCAGACGCCAAACAGCGCCAAGTAGATGGCTCTGAGTGAAGCAACATTGTTTGTAACTTGCAGCTTGGATTCCCATTCAAAGTACAACAAAGTGTAGCCATCAAATTAGCCTTACAAGTTTCCTCCTTCTACCTTGGTTTTCGCATCCAATCCAGCTTCTACTTTGCGGTAGGCCTACTCGTCTCCAAGCCTGCCAAAAGCAGTGCTGTACTGTAATTACCAACAATCATGTCACATGGTTGAGAATGGAAGAACGGCATATTCACTTACACCTGCATGCGCTACACATCTGAGAAGTAACCAACAGCAGTAATGAGGCTTATACTGTATAGGAGAGCGCAACTTGATACCTTACACCAAGAAAACGTATTTTTTTTAAGCTCACGGTTCCGTGCATCGTAATTCAATGTTAATAAAAATCCAACCAGATGCAACAGTATGCAGATGTTTATTTACTGCAAAGTCACTCTATATGTTTCGGGTGTCACAGCACCCATCATCAGGAGTACTAAAAACTGTAACCGCAGCCTCCGGTACAGTTCATAATACTGGTACAGCTACTTCCCTCCATCGTGGCCTAATCGGGACGATCAGGCCACGCTGGAGGGAAGTACGAGTATAGTGACTCTGCAGTAGATAAACATCTGCATACTCTTGCATCTGGTTGGATTTTTATTAACATTAAAACGAAGTATACTGAGACTCTGAACAAAATGCGGTATAATGGAAAGAACTCAACCAAGAATCGGCGGGATCGAAAAGATTAAATAGTGGAATGACGGAAGGTAAAGTAGTCCCTGTGCAAAAACAAGAAGGCGTAACGGGGGCAGACTTGTAGCTCAAATCGCTCTTAACCCCGGTAATAGATGGGAGAAAAATGTCAGCTTCAGGTCTCGGTCTCTGTACGTCCGGTGTGAAGAATCCCTGGCACCCACTGACTAAGAGGCTGAGTGAGCACCACAGTTCGTCTGGATGTTCCCTGCAGGGAACTTAGACACGATTCCTTGGCCGTCCAGCCAGTAGTTTACCTACGACAAAGAGTACGCTATTCCAGTTCCTTACATAATGACGATCTTCACAATTTCCAGCCAGCTCTTTCATATATCTGTCTGGTGTTAACATAGCTGACAAGTCCCGAACCTTCTTTTTTCCTGGTTTCCTAATCCGGCTTGAAAACAACGCTAGGACTACTGGTTTCTCCCTATAATCCTAAGACAGTCTCCCCAAAAAGCGATCGCTTCTTTCCAAATTCTCGTATACTTAATATTAAACGTAATTAGTATTCTTAAAATTAATTAGCTCTCATTAAAATATGTCACTAGAAAGAGCATCTGCGGCACACAGTTATTGAAAGCTACTGTGTGGCCTTTCTCTTCGAAATCTTTCGTAGTCCATCGTTTGCGGTCATTTCTGCCAGTCTGTACCACAGATGCGTCGTTGCAAAACAAAGCTATCAACACAACCGTCTCTCCGAATTTACTTTCAAAGACCTGAAGATTGTCGACAGCAAAGACGAGAACACGTAGACACCAGAATCTCTGTTTGCGATACGAGTACGCTACTGAAGTCAGGTGTGGAAATTTCATGTCAAGGGTACGCACATGCTGATACGTTGCTGTGGGGTGGATTATGACGCGTAACTGGGATCGTTACATGACTGCAGTCTGGTCACGAGTTACATTACCTTTCGGAATCTGGGATGCAGCTTTTGAAATTGAAATTTGTAACAAGAAATTTTGGTAAGTAAACCAGGTCAAAATCATTTCATAATCAGCATTAGGTTCTCACACGCTCCAGATCATTAATAAATAATCCCGTACAGATTTTTACGTTTTCTGTTCCGTGCATTACGGTGCAACTGTTACCTCGTAAACCAACAAACTACAGACATTATTATAACTACTGTAATTATAGCTGGCCGGGTAGTTCAGTTGGTACAGCGACTGACTACGGGCTGGACGGTCTGGGATCGAATCCCGGTGGGGACGACCGGCCCTGGAGCCCACCCAGCTTCTTGTAAAATGGGAACCGGATCTTTCCCGGGGGCAAAGTGCGGCAGGGGTGTGCTGCTGACCACTCACCCCCTTCTAGTGCCGCAGTCATGGAAGATTAGAGCTATACCTCTACCCACCCTCTGGGCCACACCGGACATTTAAGGCGATCACTTTGCCTTTTACTGTAATTGTAAAGAAGCATGTGCATTTTTGTTATTTTACGTTATAACAATTGTCCTTTATAGGTTCAGAAAATCGGCAATAATTTCTGCTGTGCTTACTATTCTATAAAGCAAAATATGGTTATATATTAAGGCAGATTATGTTATACTTTGCAATTTGTGATTCTAACTGCACAGACTATATTCTCTGGAACTCAAGTGCAGTGGGACATTTCAATGTCATACGTAACGGATATCGGGAAGTATTCCTTTGTAAATAAGACCATTAAAAACTGGAACCAACTATCTGCAGAAACGTTAGGATCATTCCCTTGCAAACCTACGATTTTTAGAAACAGATTTATGAAGGCAACTATAAAGGGGAGAAATAGAAGGAATTGGAGTGTGGCGAAAATCATCTAAAAGTTCAGTGAAGTTCAGTGAGGTGAAGTGTAGTGATGCGAGGTGAAATGGAGCGGTAGGAAATTTAAATGCGGTTAAGTCAAATGAGAGGGTGGGGAAGTGTAGTTGAGTGAAGTTTAAATGGGAGGAAGTGAAGTATCGACAAATTTAGTGAAGTGTAGTTGGGTGAAGTTTAAATGGGAGGAAGTGAAGTGTCGACAAGTGTAGTGAAGTGTAGTTGGGTGAAGTTTAAACGGGAGGAAGTGAAGTGTCAAAAAGTGTAGTGAAGTGTAGTTGGGTGAAGTTTAAATGGGAGGAAGTGAAGTGTCGACAAATGTAGTGAAGTGTAGTTGGGTGAAGTTTAAATGGGGGGAAGTGAAGTGTCGACAAGTGTAGTGAAGTGTAGTTGGGTGAAGTTTAGATGGAAGGAATTGAAGTGTCGACAAATGTAGTGAAGTGTTGTTGGATGAAGTTTAAATGGGAGGAAGTGAAGTGTCGACAAGTGTAGTGAAGTGTAGTTGGGTGAAGTTTAAATGGGAGGAAGTGAAGTGTCGAAAAGTGTAGTGAAGTGTAGTGACAGTTACTCAATTATTACACCAACCACTGCACATATATAAAATTTATAAAATTTTAAACATTAAAACATTAAAAACGCTCCGACATGTTTCGGTCCTAAGATCATCATCAGGGACCTATATATTCCTTGCTAAAGTCACACTACAAATAGTCACAGATTAATTTCGCTGTACAAGTTGGGTGTTGTGGCAGCATGCTCCCACAACACCCAACTTGTACAGCGAAATTAATCTGTGACTATTTGTAGTGTGACTTTAGCAAGGAATATATAGGTCCCTGATGATGATCTTA
>Ga0136643_10012237_pt1 | contig 12770 bp, 8 predicted proteins | sample TergutLab28metaG_FD_96883 | JGI IMG/M metagenome (GOLD analysis project Ga0136643, IMG submission 96883) | Labiotermes labralis P1 segment gut microbial communities from Petit-Saut dam, French Guiana - Lab288 P1 (version 3) (version 3) | ecosystem: Host-associated > Arthropoda: Insects >...
AAAAAAAAAAAAAAAAAACTTCAAATATTGCCTTTAATATATTTAACTGCAGTAAGGTATAATGCTCAAATATAACTGAGCACATTCAGCACAGCAGAGATCAGATAACACTTACCAACTGGAAGAACACAGTCCTGGGTAAGAGCACACTGAACCCATGGCAGCATGAGACCATTGTGGACACCAGGCAAGTTGTAGAACAGAAGCATTGTTGCTTCAACCATTGGTACGAACAAGAAACTCTCAGCACTGGTGTGGAAGTAATCAAACATCTTTGGATGAGTAAGTGAAGAGGTTGCATAGTGAGTGGCCCAACTCACCACACCTGACCCTCCCAAAGCCTGATGAATCAAAGGCTCCAGGTGTCCAGTGACAAGGCGATGATCAGACTCCAGAAAGAGGGCAGCACCAGCCTTGTTCAAAGCATCCTAATTAACAGGCAATATTGGGCAGGTAAAACTACGTAAAAACACCTACCAAAAGTGTGAGGCATTTTAGGCGCCTGAGGGATTAGACTTGAGCCATTTAGGGGGAGACATTCCATTGTCATGCATGAATAAAGGTGGCAGACTGTCCATCAAAACTATATTTTCGCACAAGATCTTTTATTGTCCAAAATATCAAAATGTGTTACATGTTTCGGCTTTTCCATAAAGCCATCATCAGGAACGGGCACAAAAATACTACAAGAAAAGTGTTTCTATACAAAACTAATTAAAAACAAGAATGAGATCTCTGTCATACAAATATGTATGTTGTCCATATTTAACTTTTAATCAGTTTCAGCCAATATATAAAACCTATATGAATACCTGTAAGATCCAGATCTTAACTCTCCTTTTCAATGAGTACAGTTTTGTTTAAAAGTATGTTTTTCTTTCATATTTTTATGCCTGGGCTGATGGTGGCTTTACGAAAAAGCCAAAATGAGTAGCACATATTAGACAATAAAAGATAAAGGTAAAGGTAAAATTCACCCTAGAACAGGCCACGAAGGCCCAGAGGGGTAGTAGATGTATAGCTATACTCTTTCTTTAACCTCGACGTTAGATTGGGATAGGTGGTCAACGCCATGCCCCAGGCGCTTTACCCTCAGGAAAGACCTGGTACCCACTGTATAGGAGGCTGGGTGGGTCTCAAGAGCTGGTCTGGACAGGTGTGGAAAAATCTCGCCCCCACTGGGATTCGATTCCTGGACCGTCCAGCCTGTAGCGAGTCGTTATACTAACTATGCTACCCAGGCTCCAGACAATACAAGACACTGTCTGAAAATACAGTTGTGACTGATGGCCCATTCTACTACAACCAATGTTACTATGACCTACTGCACATCCTATTAAAAAAACCCACTAATAATAACAGTAACACACAGGAGAACAATGAGAGTGAGATAGAAAAGCCTTCTTTAATGATGCTGCCAGTTTCTATGATTACACAACATCTGTGGTCGATAATTACAATAAAAGTAAAGGCATTGGTGAAATGATACAGACAAGGGAAAACTGAAGTACTTGGAGAAAAACCTGTCTCAGTACTACTCTGCCCACTACAAATCCCACACTGATTTGCCTGGAATCAAACATGGGCATCTGCTACGAAAGGCTGATGACCAACTACCTGAGACATGGCATGGCCAGTAGCACAACACAGGACACACAAGTACAGATTATAGACCATAAGTTAAAAACATGGCCATTACACAATTGTGATTCAAAATGCCTCAATAATCTTGCTGTTAACCACAGGTGGCAGATGTTATTTATGTGACAAAATGGGAACACATAACTGTACAATTTACTACAGAGATGTTACCTTGTCCACACAACATGAACCTAAGCAAATGCCAGCAACTTCAAGTTTCACCAACAAATTAACTTATCTTCCTCCGGATTTTTTTTAGTACAGCCAAACACGTTCAAAACATTCTCCTGTTCCTTGTTTTTATTCAGCTGTTCGTTTGTATGCTTTACATAATCATTAAGTACAGCAAAATGCCCCTTTTTATAATTTTTTTTATCAACTACAGTGTCAGTAGCTGTAAGAATACTGCACCACACACAAATGGAATACATTATACTTAAAGCAAAATTTACATTTACTGAAACACATGGAGTATTTTCAACAACATCTTACACATGAAAGAAGACTACAATGCAATGAAGCATGAGAAATAAAAACTGAAAATCAGACTTGGTTCTTAAGGAAGTACAATGATTCCACATGGTGTAGTCCTGTTTCAGTACAAAAAGGACACAGTTAATGTGTCAAGAAACAATGTAATACTTGATTTTACCTAGTGATGCCTGAATAAATAAGAGAGTATATGTGATTCACTACTGCCTGTGTTACATACATCTAAGGGATAGAATGCAAGACATTTACAGTTTTTTGCAACACAGAAGGGTAAAGCATGTATGGAAGAGGAGTAACAAGGGAGATCTAAAATAGTATCATGTGGAAATGTACTGTAGATTCAGTGAAAGTTTTATAGCACTACAATATTTGTTAGAAATATTAAAGCCCCATCCAGGTGGGACATGCAACTGTTGAACTGGGCACTACACAGAGATATAAGTTACCTGAATTATAAGTGGACGAAATGCATGAAGCCTCTCCTCTTCAACATGTGAAGGAAAGAAACTGAGCTCAAAATTTATGACACTGCATCGACTACTGTTACAATGACTCTGAAGCTGAAATAAAAAAGAAATTGTAAAAACTACTACCAATCACGTCCTCAGATGTAAGTAAATATGTACACACTGTGTAGGCATATATAAGGAGAATGGGAAATCAAGAGGGGATGTAACAAGACAATACAATTGTTAATGTCTTCACTGGTTATCAGACCAATATAATAGCATAAATGTTCTAACATTCATTTATTTGTTCTATTCTTTCTTTTGGGTGATTGCCTGGTGTTTGAATTTTATGTACCAACGTTTTGGAACATTCTGTTCTATCTTCATAGGTGGTGTAAGATGACACTGCCTATGAAGATGGGTCAGAGCATTCCTAAATGTCAGCATATAAAATTCAGATGCCAAAAGAAAGAATACAACATTAAGAACACAACAAAAATTTGAAATCAAGAATAATTCTTTTATTTCTCACATATGCAACATGTTACGGCCAACAATTTCAGCCAGCATCAGGTGATATTACAAAAATATAATACCTTATAAACATCAAAATCAAAATTCCCAATTCATGCAACATCTTGGGGAGTACCTTCATTCTATATATATATATATATATATATATATATTACAAGAAACTCATTTCAATAACCAACTGAATGATAATTCTACATTAGGCTGTAACAAAAGTTTCGAATCTACAATTCACATGAGTAAAACAGATAGGGTTGTAACAACCTTCTTGCTACCCCATAGGAAACTCACTTTAGTAGTAGCTTGACTACGTAACGATATACAACCAGTTTACCATACACGTTATGTGTCATGGTAATACATAATTACATAAGTAATATTCATTATCATATTTTAGTTTCTCTTAATGGCAAAAGGTTTTGTATCATAACCAAATTATTTAAGAATTTGTAAATATTTTTGCAGTACCCAGTTAGAAGACATGCTGTACAGGTATACACACACAACAGAAATAAGAAGTCACTAACTCTCCCCTTGTGACACTATGGGGTGGAAAAGAAATATTAAATGAGCCATACTGCATAAGGAACGTTTAATTCAATGATACATTTGGCTACAGAGTTCAACAAATAGTAGGTTGAATTTCAATATTTGGTTAACATCTAGAAATTTACATTACTTAATTAATAAATGTAATTATTATTTTTCAGATTTACCACATGTCCATAGACGGTCACGTACAATTATCCCACCACTCATTCCTTCCTTATTTACAGTTCTTACCCGCTGAAACACTGTGACATTTTAATATCTTATTATTCCTAGATGCAAATATAATTAATTCAGATTTGAATAATACTGTAAAAAGGGGAGGCTCCTTCCTTAGTTTTACCAGTTTTTACCTTTAACATTTTTGTAATATTACCTGATGATGGTCGAAACTGTCAGCTGAAACACGTCTTGTGTATAAGAAATGAATGAATGTTAGAACATACATGCTGTTGTGTTCATCTAATAACCATTTAAAACATTACTAAATAAAATGGGGTAACTTTAATCAAGGTCAGTGCAGTTGTATTCACTGTTCTTCTGAGTTGTGGTGCCACACAGTGGGTAATTACTGCCCAGCTAATTACCCATCCCAGAAAAACTGAAACCTCAACTACATTCTTGTGATAGTTGAGAAACTCGCAAGGTGATACAGTGTTCAGAAAATCTGTTTTTTGAGACACTAACAAAATGTAAAACTTGATATATGTGGCAGGTGCACTGGGTAAAATAAGAATGTTACTCTAACACAAAGTGTGTACTTGACAGACAGGCAGGAAGGTATCTATAAGAAGTGCACTTTCTCTGCCAAAGGATTCAGTCAGATTAGTGCTGTGCTCAAAATGAGAAAGCCATTTGCAATACTGTACTTCTATTATGGTCTAACAAAAGCTGCTAGACTTAGTAATTCTTTCAAAGAAGTCTAACCAGACCCTGATCGGTGCATGTTAACCAAAACTGGAATGCATGTAAATCTCATAACATACGTAGTTGACAAAATGTCTTTAAATATCAAACATAAAGGATATGTAGTATCATGATCTATCCAAACTCAGAAGGTAAAAAATACTATATGAATATTACAAGATACTATGGATGGTTTCCATAATAGAATGCTGGTATATGGAATATAAATCTGAAGAGACAGAACACACAATTGACTGACCGGCTGGCTGGCTAGCCAGCCAGGCAGCCAACCCAAACCCAACCCAACCCAACCAACCAGAGTGCATATTTTACTAAAATATTCTCAAGCTAGCAGCTGCGTCAGGTGGTTGAATGGCGAGTAAACCAATGTTTTGTGGATCATCTCTTCCCTCATCATCAGGAAACCAATTACTCTCAAAATCTGTGCACTATGATACACTTCCCCCTTAAAGATTGTGGCAAAACAAGAAGATTGATGGGTGGAGTCAAGTGCCTGCTCTGCTTGGTCCTCCTCTTAAGTTCATTAACATTCATATAATAAATATATGAAATGTTTATTAATGTATGGACATTAATAACATTAAAATTGTTCATTAATGTGTTGGTTATGGGTGACCAGGCCTGGCTTAGTATGAAGCCACCGTCTCTGTTAAAACTATTCTTATTTTGGTGTATTTCAATTGCTTCCTTTACAAGGTGGTCCACGTATCCTGATGTCCTGTCACTGTTGGGGTGCCACTGAACTGATGCAATGACCTATACTGATGCCATGTTCTGCCACTGCTGATTTCTTGAGCTGATGCAGACATATCTATCTATGGTGTTATTTGCACCTCACCTTGATAGTACTTCCCCTCTATCCTACATACACTTTCTGCACTCACATGGACTCTGACAGACACTCAGGACCTTAAATTCTAATCCCTACTTGGCAGACTTCAGTCATCTGGGTAGGTTTCCTTTTTTGGTATGTGAATTGTTCTGATATTATGTTTCTCCAGAAGTCTACTGATTTTATTGCTGATGGTGTGACAAAACAGTATCATGGCTGTACCTGTGGGCTTTTTGTTTTGCAACTTCAATTCCAGGTTTTGTTATAGGGCTCATCTGATATCACTGTGACTATATCTGTTTTGTTTGAAGACTTATTTAAGGTACATTGCATTCTAAATGTATTATTTCAACACAGACCAAGTTTGTACCTCAGCACCCATCTGAAATAGGCACACTGTTATCACGTGTGATCCAAGTTATCTTGGGTGAATGTTTTGTTTGAAGACTTATTTAAGGTACATTGCATTCTAAATGTATTATTTCAACACAGACCAAGTTTGTACCTCAGCACCCATCTGAAATAGGCACACTGTTATCACGTGTGATCAAAGTTATCTTGGGTGAATGTAACATCAGATATTCTTTCTTTTGACTTCATAGTGAAGTTAGTTGCAAGTTCACTTTATCCAATTACATTTGGGGGGGGATACAAAGGACTGAGTTTGGGTGAACAGCAAAGTTAAGAAACTGGTCATCCTCTGCATATCTCTTATTTAGAAGTTGTATGTTCAGTAATTATCAAACATCATCATCAGAATTTTGGAGTGTGGCCATCTTGCGGAAAGAAATCATGTCAGAACACCCCTCAAGCTGTGCAAGCACGTTACTTCCTAATAAGTTCAAATATGCATTATTGGTTACCATTTCTTCTGTACAGGAGAATGGGTGTATTACTCCTGCACCTGTAGATGCACCTTTAGAGTATGTCTTTCATGAAATGTGTATCTGGTGGGTGCAACAGGATCCATATGTACAAACATGTATACACACACATACATACATATGTAGCACATATACACATAATACATACATACATGAATACACACACACACACATACATGCATGCATACACATATACATGGTACACCTATACATATGTAGTACATGCATACACACATAAAGTACACACATAGATACACGCCCTCTGCTAAAAGAGGTGGGGAATTACTCAACTTGAGCAGAAACCAGCTAATAATAATGATGGAACTGCTAACAGGACACAGTTATTTAAAAGGACATGTATATAAACTGGGTCTGATTGACAGTCCTGAGTGCGGTACAGGCAAACAGGCATTTGAATGGTCTCACATGTTATTTGTGAATGTAAGGCACTGGCAGTATTAAGATTTAGGCACCTGCAGACTTCATACAGCTATGGATTACTATAACATGACAATGAGGGAGTTATAAGGGATGTAACAGGAAACAATTACTACCCCCCCTCAGCATTTTCCTAAAACAGGTGTTAAAAAATCAGAATAGGCTTCTGGCCAAGATAAGAAGCAAGAACTCCCTGAACTCAGTGACATTCATTGCACACTGTCAAAGCTAAAGTTGTCCCTGTCTGTGCCATGAAGGCATACAGGGAAAGGAGAAGTACTGTTTCATTCATTTGTAACCTCAACAATAGATGGAGGTCAGTGCTTCCACTACATGCTCCAGCTGCTTTACTTTCCCCCTCCAAAGCCAGAACCCTGGTACCCATTGAATAGGCAGCTTTGTGGGCCCTGAGCCAGTCTGGACATTTGAACAAGAGAAAAATTTCTTTAGCCTGCCACAGTCTGAACCCCAAACCATCCAGCCTGTAGCTTAGTCCTGGCTCCACTGCAAACTGCTGGATTCAATAAAACTATCTGGCACTTCCAACATTAAATATACATACCATCTGAAGTTCATATTGTCCTAAACCCAAATTGTAGATTAAAGTTGTATGATTAGGTAGAAAATGTGCAATATTCCTTGCAAACCCTATACCTTGTTGCTCATCCCCATCCAATACCTGAAACATTGAATTGCTATAGTAGTCCCTTTTACATACAAGAATAACAGGTACAAAAATATATACATATTAAAGACAGAACTTCCATCAGCTAAAGCAACATAATGTCAAATTGTTACATCTGGAATCTACTGTTTGCAGAGAGGACAAAGTAAATGTGCTGTATTTAAGTGCTTTCCTTGCACTAAATAGTGGGTGTTATATACAGTTACTTTACTGAGACAGTTGCAGCCAGTTTCTTATTGGCATCAGTTGGCAACACTGCTGTTACACTAGTTCTTGTTTCTGTCAAGTGTTGTGTCACTGGTGTATGTACTCAATTTGCACCTTGCTTCTAAATAAAGTAGCCTTTCCCTAGAACATGATTATAATCATAAAACCATTAAAATACTCAATCAGGATAGCCTGCTCCAGGATGAAAAATCAAATCTTGTCACATCAAACACATGTTACAAGAGTACTACAGACTCAACCGTGATACTGTGACACTAGACCAAATATTCAATTGAAAAGAACTAATTTATTTTATATTTATCTATTTTATCTTATATTCAACATAAAAATTATTTTAAGATAAAAGTCACATTTCATATTGCAAGGCTAATGAACAGCAAAATGAGCATAATTACAGCTTCGGAGAATTCAGTTTATAGCAAATAAACTTCTCTTTTGTGCACAGTAAAAATTAATCTTAAAGACATGACACTCGGGGGAGAAGGGGGAAGAAACCAAACAACTTACTAAACCCTACTATATATTCTAACACCTTCATGCAAGAAAAAAGTCTCAGTGATCTAGCTTCAGCGAGAGTTTGAGACAATACAAAATTAACCTCTTGAACTTTAACTTCTAAACCTCATGTGCATACCTTTAGAAGCAGAAAGAATGAAGGTACTTACGTAAGTGACAATTATGGGAAGAGAAGTATTTTTCCAAACTGCAGCCGGGTATAATCGTGGACTTTCTGTAAATCCCAACATAGTTAGATACTTGTCATCTGCTAAGAATCTTTTTTCTTCTGCATTTTCCAAGTTCTCCTAAAACACAAACATTTCAATCAGGACACAAGTATTTCATTCAGCCTATCATTAACAGTCACCTTAGATATCTTCTCAAAATTTAAGCAAACTTGTGTTGGTATCTAAATTTTCAACTGCAGCAGTACAGCTAGGTGAAATTACATGATCAAATACTCATAGTTATGCATTCCAGAAATTAAAGTGATTGAATTTGTATTACCTTGAAATTCTTTAGATTGTTCAGCTGCTTGTGAGTTTCTGTCACTATTGTCTGGATTGAAGGGCGCTGATTGCCTACCAGAATGAGGAATACACTGGTGGCCACAACAAAAATAAGAAATATAACAAAACTCTTGGTCCTCATTGAGCAACACCTGCCGTAACAGCATCGAAACTGCTCATGCCCACAAAATGTGGACCTGAAAATCTATCCTGTAATTGTCCACCACAAATTACATAATTACATAACATCTGTATGACATTAAACGCAACAGGTTTAGTTAGTTCTATTCACCAACAAATGCTCACAACAGGGCACAAATCATACCTCAGTCTTAGAAAACTCCTACATGTTTTGGAACCAAGGCGCCATCCTCAAGGAGATACAAATACAAAAAAGTATAAGCACCAACAAACCAAATGTACCTCGAATGGTGTGTTGGTGCTCATTCTCCAAAATATTTTTAATTCCCTGAGGATGGCACCTCGGTGCCGAAACATGTAGGAATTTTCTCAGATTTATTTATGATTTATACGTTATTGTGTGCATTTGTTGGTGAATGTAACTGATTAGAAGAATACTGCACAGTATGAATATCAAAAAAGCAAGGTTAGGTTAAACAGACTGTTAAAAGCTTTACGATGTTCAATACTTTCCTATTACAACGATTCAAAAACTTGCACTAACGTTGCCTGAGACTAACCATCAAACTGTTCATAAATGAAGTTTCATTTTAGCCTTGCTATGGAAACAATTTTCATGCTAAACATAACTACTACACCACTCCAACATACTTACTTACTAACATATTCATGTGACCAACCGGTTACACTTCGACTACGTTGGTAGCGCTGATTCCATTGACATCCACTTATGCAATTGAAACGGTTGGTTGAGGTAGTAATCTGTGCTCAAATCGTACAGTAGCGAAAATATTATTGGGAAGAGGTGTGGGCACGGACAGATCCATGCACGGAAGTATTCTCACAGACAATGATTATACCTCCGTTTTGCCATCTATTGCCAGATGGTAGTGATACTTGACCGGCTTTGGTGGCTCGGTTGTGGTGTTTGTTGCATCACACATGTCGTTCTTCACTGGATACAAATTCGCTTGTTAATGGCTTGCTTTTAAAGTTTATCACCATCTCATTGCGTTTTTACTTTCAGTATTCTTCAACATAATGTCATAATGGACATTCATACACCTTCTGATTTTAAATCTATTATTTTCAAGGTGCGTCATCCCCGTTGTGTTTGTTAGAACACAAGATAACAATTCTATAAGGATATAGGAGTCGTAACACAACTATATTATCAGGTGTATATAATTTATCAACATAAACTACATGTTTCAGCCATTGCTGCTGTGGCCATCTTCAGGTTGGATACAATTTTTATCAGAGAAGCTATATAGATATGATAACAGATAAATAACAGATACAATTGCTAGTGAATAAAGAATATACAAGACACATGTAAATATACGCGAGAACGGTGACATACAGTAAAAGACCCAAGAGTGAAAAACAGTGATACCACCACTTGTTACCAGGACATCAGATTGTCATTTGTGTGACACATAATAAAGTTTATAGCGACGAAGAGGTCTTCTCATCTTCTCCACTTACCCAGAGCGGGATCGTACTCACCGACACCGGCACAAAAACCAAGGGACCATAATGCTTGTAAGTACTATCCTCCTATCTAATGCCCTGCACTCGTACTTTCTCGCAAATTCTCACTGTTACCCAAACTCTGATTGATTGCCCATCTTACCTCAGTTATTATTCCAGCACGGCACTAAGAATCCGTTCCCCCACTACAACACACCTGCAGCTGCCAACCACACCGTAGACAACTTAGGATGTCTACACAGCCACAATAGCAGACCAGTGTGACACCCAACCCCCACCACAGGCAAGAAAATACGGCACCACAGGACCAAACACCGGCCCAGGCCTACCGCACCCCACGGAACATGCACCGACTCGGCACGCACACTTCACTGTCATAGACATACAAGATAACACATGTTATATGCTCGGTACTTTGCCATCTGCACACACGCCCACCGACTTTGTGTAAAACGAGATCTCGTTCCCCTTATCTACACTAATACTTTGTTCTATATTGTATCATATTCATATGTCTTCTCTGATAAAAATTATATTCAACCTGAAGATGGCCACAGCAGCATTGGCCGAAACATGTAGTTGATGTTGATAATTTATATACACCTGATAATATAGTTGTGTTACGACTGCTATATTCTGATAGAATTATTGTGTTACGACCTATTGTTATTATTATTATTATTATACTGTTCAAGCAATGTGTTTTCATACACTACTTTTTCTGGATTGCAATTTGAATTTGATATGCATTCTTCAGGCCTACAGTCACAGAATCCTCAAAATGGTATAAAGAGATCTGAAATTGATCTAGTCAATCTTATATCAAAGGACGTTTACCACTAAATGCGAGCCATTTATAGAAGTGTTTAGCAAATTGTTGCAAATGTTTAAAAGTGCAACAAATATTTGAAATTAATACTGCATCTATTGTAACTTATTTTACTGACATTTGTCTGTTATTCCAACTTTTACGCGTTTAGGAAGTTCATGTAATTACATTTCGTTGTTGATATCAGAATATTATAAGTTTACTCATTTAATTGATTGTTTGGCGTATTTGTGTAGAGAGGACTGTAGATCCGTTCGCAGAGGCTGTTGAGTAAGACGCGGATATTCATACCTGTTAATTACAGTGAATGCTTTGTTATTGAAGGATTGTACCCAGGTGAAAGAGTGAGTTTTTTTTATCCCGAATTCCTACCAACCCACAATGCATAATTTATTTCACGGATGAGGTTTGTAGAAAGGAAGAATATGGTTTTCAGAGATAAGGGTACTGTGATGAATGCCTATTTAGAAATAATTAACATATATAATATGTTCGATATGCTGTTTACTGTTAGGCACACGTTCCTGACAATTCTGTAGAAAGTGTATTTGCAGGCATTGGAATTTCTTATCCAGAAAGAGGTAAACTTGAAACACAGGTCTGCAGTTCAAGATATTTTTAAGGAGAATATGCAAGCCTAACATAAAGGACGTACGATTTTTCTTGAGTGAACATTTGTTTCTAACCCCACACCCTACACCTGTAACAAAATCAGCCCTTATCTTGAAATTTTTCCTGAAAAAAAAACAGTGATAACCTTCAGCATCGTTGGGTAATTTATTATGTTTTATGAATATTTCTATTTTTTTTTATTTCACACTGAGTACAGAATGCCAGAGAAATATATCGTGACTACTCTTCTTCACATGCTTACCTAACTGTAACACCAAAATTTTGAATTAGACCCTCTGTTATTTTAAACCCAAATATTTCCCTTTTCTTTGTGCGTGTGTGTTTGTGTAAGCAGACCTGAAGACGGAACCAATAGGTAACATCCCAGAAGAGCGAAGATCCATATTAAAATTTTTCAGGGAAGGAAACCCCCACAGCGACAGATGCTAGGGGCACATCTCCATAACTATAGGGTGCCAAGTTTAGGCACTCATGTAAGCCACACGTCAGCACGCACGCACACGCACACACACATGCAGTAAGAATCTACTGATCTTTAGACTTTCCTTACTTAATGTCGTCACATGTTAAGCTTACTTCTTGATTCAAACTGAATAGAACACTACATGCGTTAATATCAGATTCCTTTCCGTACGCAGCCTTTAGACCTACACCTACATTTACATCACTGTTATATAACTACCGACCGCCTCTGTGGTCTAGTGGTCAGAGTTTCTGGCTACAGATACAGAGGTCCCGGGTTCGATCCCCGGCACTACCAGATTTTCTGCGTAGTATTGGGTCTGGAACGGGGTCCACTCAGCCTCGTGAGGTCAATTGAGGAGCTACTTGAATGAAAAAAGTAGCGGCTCCAGGTCTAGAAAACAGAGATTAACGGCTAAGGGGATCCGTTGCGCTGACCACGTGACACCCCTCTATCCGCAAAAGTTGGCACTAACTTCGCCGACCGGCGGCGGCCGCTCTGTCGGTATAGTTCGCGTGCGGACTAAGACCACGCAGTTTAGGAGTTT
>Ga0136643_10012238_pt1 | contig 12770 bp, 7 predicted proteins | sample TergutLab28metaG_FD_96883 | JGI IMG/M metagenome (GOLD analysis project Ga0136643, IMG submission 96883) | Labiotermes labralis P1 segment gut microbial communities from Petit-Saut dam, French Guiana - Lab288 P1 (version 3) (version 3) | ecosystem: Host-associated > Arthropoda: Insects >...
CAAAAAACCCACGTAAAACTTGTTTTTTGAGGGAAACCCAAATTGACGTAAAGTGGGAGGGGGGGGGGGGGCCAAGGGAAGCACAAATGCCCCCCAGTATTTTTTCTACCCAAGAATGTTTTTTCTTTGGCTACTGAGTTGAACAGAGAAAGTAAATAAATTGGGGTAAGAGTGGGGGAAAAGTGTGTATGTGTATTAAGAAATAATTGAAACCGATCTTCTCCCTCTTTCTAATGTTACTCCTTCGTAAATTAAAGTTCCAAATTTAGCACCCCCCTCCAACTTCCAGTGTTATAAGCCAAGTTACGCCTATGGAAACCAGCGTCTTAGTGGAATGTGATGTTTCCATCTTTAGGACAGAAGAGATAACCGATTTTTCCACTCTTGTGACAGCACGCTCCTCTGAAGGCAAAAAAAAATTCCTGTTTACAGCCACCTCAGTTAGGCCTATAACGATGTATTTATGTCTGTCAAAGTGTTGGTCCTACACAAGTAACTTCTAAATCTCTAAGAACGTATTCCGATGTAACTGGGGCTTCGGAGTTTTATATTCCAGATGTAAATCCGGTTTCTCATTCTGAGGGTTTTGTTTCGAATAACGTTCAGAATTAGTCGTTGTCAGTTGTTTCGTGATTTTCTCTTCTTCTGCAGGAGATAATCACGTTTAGTCACATAAAAAAACGCCAGTAATACTGATCAACTTATAGCTGCGAGATTTGGTCATTTTGAATGTACGTAATATATCTAATTTTATTCAATAAAAAAATTAGTGGAACTGCTAATTTAACTGCATAGTTTGTTGTTGTTGTTGTTGGGCTTAAAAGCGGATTTACCGAGATGGTGAAGCACACAGCAAGCAGTTTTGCTGCAGAGAAAGTGGTTTTACCCAGATGGCGAAGCACAGAGCACGGCAGTTCTGTCGCATAAAGAGCCTGCATCCGCCTTGACAGTTGCAACGTTGAGGTCAGCCATAAAGGACTTTATCCATCGTCTAAATTTTAAACAAACAAGATGTAGCTCGATCCAAGGGGCCCACCAAGTTAGGTGCTTCTTTGCCTGAAGACGTAAGCAGATTCGGCTTCCGAAACGTCGTAATTGTTTGAAGTTCAGACGACGGACAAGGTCCAAAAAAAGGAGACTGTGTCAGTGAATCATACACCGTCGTCAAAGTCCTATAATATTATGATTAATTTCACTTGTATTCAGACTTTCAATGACAACAGATGGCAGTACTGTGCTCAGACTAGTTCTTGTTTCTATCGGCTAATGTGTTACCGGAGTGTGTACTCAATTTGTATTAGTAAATAACCTAGTGTTTCCCTGGAATTTTCGTGCAATCTCGGTAAAGCAATTCTCACGGCCCCCCGTAGGTTCTAAAGATGCAGTTGTCCATGTGCACGTCATAAAACCGTATGGGGTACAGGATGTACAGCTCCACACATTCTTAAACTCTGCAACTGCTGCAGGTACGTGGTCAGCTTCATCCCCCGGTCGGTTTAACCTCCGACACCCAGAGGCTCAGCCCTCGGTACGTGTTGCGTAGGTTAGGTTGCCCACAGAGGCACCAGGAAATGAACCCCGATTCGTCTGAGGCCCAGCCCGTAGTCTAGTCACTATACCGACTGAGCTACCTCGCTTCCTGCTACTGCACATGTTAAGTATGACAATATGAACGTGTAATATTTCTCTTCGTCCAACAAACAAGAACAGCCTTCCTTTCTCAAAGTACAATGAACAACTGTTATAGTTTTAAAGATTAAAAGTTTCTGGTAAGTCATGCCATATCCGTTGGTTAAATAGTTACCGACGTTTCGGAAGAGCGTGCTGTCTCCTCCTTCAAGGTCCCAAAATATCAGTTACCTCATACCTTCCTATCCCAACCATCGTAAGCATGAAACACAGCTTCGCTACTGGCTAGTCAGGTAGCATGCAAACATGAAACCAGGAAACGTCGCAATTACAAGGTTAAATGGCATAAAGGTCGAACCAGTTAAAGTCATGTACCCAACGATATTCATAGACTGCATCAGTATGGCTGCAATTCAGATTATGTATGCATGACTTAACATTTATACTTAAATTTGGGGTGCCCAAGTGCAGAAGGGAGGCCCCTGAGTCTCAGAGTACAGGTGGGGCAGAGTCTCTCCCCCTTTTCCATGTTCACACCCTATACCTGTGTAGCCAAGATTTACGAAGTGTTTTTAACTGTCAGTTAGATCAGTCCTACATCCATATCCAAGCGACCTATTCAGAATACAACTTATTATAACAAGCCATTACTTTACCCTTGGATTTATAAAAAAACATAAAATTTATAAAAAAATGTTATGGGTTGTAAGTGTGATATAAATATTTTAATAGTTACATACAAAGCTGAATATGCATGTATATTGCAAAAGCATTACATTGCAGTTAATAAAATACATTGTGTTGCATGGTCTCACTGAATTATGTCATTAAATGTTTTAGACCTAGCGTGGTGGAACAAAGTCTATGAACGAACTCTTGTATTGATTGGTACGTCCTTAAAAATGTCAGTGATCCACTAATGGTCACTCACCATAGCCTCATCTGTAACAGGCAGTTCCTTCAGAAAGTTGAGCATGATGTTTCACTTCAACACATTACAGATGAAGATTGTGATTATGATTATCATCATCATCAACATTGCTACCAACATCACCACATCTTGCACATCTGTGGTATCAGATGTATCCAAAAAGAGTTTCCATCACTTTTGTAACTCACTAATCACTTTACTATTTCACAAGGACACCATAATACTGATCAGTCATATTTGAGGTCCTTACAGCAATAAACATGAAGAATGCTGCCTTCTGAGATCTGACACCACATAGCCTGGTAGGTGACTTGATCATGTAATAAGTAAAAAATGCCCTGAAGTGCTGGGATGCATCAGTTCCCTTGTTACTTTGGAAAGAATGATATATCAGCGGTTTTCCTAACAGCAAGTATCAAGCCAAATCATGGGATTTCCATATCTGAGCGTTTAAGGGCAGGCATTTATTCTAGCTAGAGCTGTGAAAGGGGTGAGACAAGTGAGGACCTTTCCCCAGCTGCAGTACATGCAGGAATGCAACATTAAATGGTAAGAAGTTAAAATATGTACTATCACCTGTTTGCAGCTTCAGTGTATGTACAATTAGCATCATATGCAATGAATAAAATTAAAACAAACATTTTATAATTATAGCATTTTTGGGGTAGGTAAATGGGGTGCAGCCCAGCAGCATGCCTGGGGCACAGATCTTAAGTTACTTCTCTGACTCTAAGACCTATATAAACTTACTTTCCACTCTGAATCAGTTGTCAGTTTTCATCCTAAGAAATGGATTTGCCACAGTTGGGATCCCATATTGAGACACATTCTAACATCCAAACCATTATAATTCATAAATGACAAAAACAATGTAACACACTAAAGTTTAATACTATACATAAAGTTTTATATTGACACATAATATAATGATTTATAATTTTGTAATATTATGATTTAGTATTTTATACAACAATATAGGTGGACAATAAATTCATAGACATCTTCGGTTATTGTTATGAAAATGCAAAAATATAATTATATTTTTTATTATTCTTTATGATCTTTTATGTTGGCATGACGAAGTTTTTAAGGTTATTATTATGGACTTGTCTGCTATTCTAGATTATCTACGAAAACCACAGTGATTCAAAAATATATATATATCTGTAAATGCATCCTATTTTCTTTAAATATAGTGTTTGGGAAGCGGTTTTACTTCTCTCTTCAAGTGGGAACAATTTTAATAACCTTCCATTGTGTATAAGATTAACTGTGATTAGAGGATCAGTAAAGTATGAGATCCTTCACATCCTTTCCAACTCAATACAGAAACAGGTCCATTTCCAAAACATCAGTTTTTATAGAAAAACTATCACAATCGATAAAGTTAAAAATAAGAGCCTTCAGCACAGTATTCTTTTATTAAAGGTCAGTCTGATTGCTCAAGACATGGCACTCTTCCAACAACTATTTGCTCTGCAAGAGGCAATACTGGAATTTGGAGAAGAGCTTGAATATTGTCAAAGCTCCAGTGAATCATCACCCTATGACTCACCATGTTCAACTCTGTCTAGCCTCAGCCCAAGTGACAGTGACAGCAAATGGACCAGGGTCAGTAACATTGTTTCATGAATTGTTGTTAGAATTTTACTCTAGAAAAAATGTAATTACATTGCTTCAAATGCTTTAAGGAATATATTCACAAGTAGTTGAATGGCATGACATTTAGATTTTAATGATTTATAAAGCTGTCATAGTTCAGACAATAGAATAAATGGATCTGTGGTCAATCCAACATGCAGTGAAGACAGTAGGTTGGATAAAGGTGGAAAAAAAATGGTATAAATCAGGCCATGATCATATTTTTCGATTATAAATGTTTATCACTATGTACATAATCTACATATTCATCGTATTCTCGTTCCAGCACTCTGTCAGTTTTGTGCGCCAGCAAGTCTCATATCCACCAATAAAGTGCAATCGTTCACGCCGAATAAAAGCCAGAAGTCCCTATCATGGTTGCCAAGACTCATATGATTCAGGGATTCATACGTCTGACCAAGAGATATTTGTGTGATGTATAAGAACATATAGGAGATCTTGAGGACTGCTCACATGTTCTATTATGCTTCAGCGGTTCCTGTAAAGAATTCAGTGTGAATACCTGTAATTATTCCAGGGTCATTCTTTGAAACTCTTCAAGAAATACACCAATGACTAATTACAAAGCAAACTGTAGATGTTCCTAGGTGTGTAAGAACTTCCAAATTAAATATTATTTTATGACTAATGTGCAAATATTTATCTGTAGATACATTAGTGTTAAATAACAATAAGGAAGTATGATGAAACTAGAATAATGGTACCGATGTTTAATTATTGAGTGTGTTAAATGTCAGTAAAATGGATAATTAAAAAGAGACTAAAAGTCAAAATGTATTTAGTAGCTGTGGTTATGAACAATTTCATATTTTATGTAAAGTGTGATACATAACCAAATGTACCTAATTCCTTGTCAATCCACTGGTTTCTGAGTCACTGCATTATTTAGCTTTGCATATAATGGGAATTACCCCTAGCTTCTGCAATAAAAATATGTCACCTAATTGCCTTCTGGCATCAAGCTACCAGTGCTGACATTGCCCATTATTATTGTTCTTTCAGTCCTACATAATATTGTTGTGTGGGCAGCAAAATACAGAAAGGATGGCTAGTACAGCAACAAAAATATTATGTTAACTAGAAAGAAATATTTCTAACAAATGTTATTTTACAGTAATTTCAGGCACATGCATACAAATTAAGTCAATACTAACAAGCTTGCAATAATAAATTATACATACCTTGAAACAAAAAAATAATTTGAAAAATTAAAATCACACTCTTAAACACTGTATAATTGCTGCCTTTATGTCAACACCAAACAATATTCATCGTATAAGAGAATCATTTGTGAAGTTCTATACAGTAAGAGTGTTGCCTATCATTTCATCATAAAATTTAAATATAAAGTATTTTGTATTTCCATCGCCATTTCGGCACCAATAATAACAGTACAAATAAATGATCTACAGGCCAGTGCTTAACAAAACTCAATCTACCAAGGCACCTTTGGTCTTCACTAAAAAGGGGGGAGACTAATCAGTGGGTCTGTCAGAATGAGTTAGTATCAGATACTTCATCCAGTGACAAAGGCAGTGTCAATGATTGAGATTAGCTTCTTCCAGCAGACCCAACAGATTTGGCCTCCACTCTTGCCTGAGATAGAAGTAGAAGAAGCTTCAAAAATGTTTTGTTCTTGTAGTAACAACCTTGATAAAAAATAATGTCCCACAAATACTGACATCCTGGCTAAAGACACAGGATATATCACGACATGCCAAGGAGGCACTGAGGGGAGGTAGAGGTATAGCTGTACCCACACTAAGCTTAGCACTACAAAGATCAACACCAGTCCCTGGCCGCTTTACCCTAGGAAAAGAGAGCTAGTACCAATCGTCAGGAGGCTGGGTGGGCCTCAGAGCCAGTGTGGATGGGTCCAAAAAATCTCATCCCAACAAAGGGTCAAACCCCAGACCAACCAGCCCATAGCAAGTTCCTACACTGACTACAATAATTCTGGCTGCCCTGACCATTTAATCAAAAATACTCTGAAATGAACTTCACTGGTGTATGCTTTCAAGCCTCACAAATAAAAAGATACAAAATAATTTTTCTATGTAAGAAATGTATAAATGTTAATGGGTGTCCCATTACACAATGAACAAAACTTAAAAAAGTATGGCACTGATTTGAGTAGTCAGTGTTTAAATTGTATCCAACAGATAAGCTTATAAGAAATGAATCTGCCTCATACTTAGGAGGAACCAGAAATTTTCAGAGACCAATTATTCTGACTTAAATTTTTCACAGTTACCCACATTTCTCGCAGGATAGCATTACGATGAAATATGAATTGGAGTTTTCAAAACAACTTAATGATTATAAAATCTTCACAGGCAAACTGCATGTACACGTAAGTTTGGAGATGACGTCCAAATCTCAGTGACCTGTTCTGTCTCCATCATAAGGAAATTATGAAGTCTGTAGTAACTATGTCATTTCATGACAAAGGAGACACAGCAGGTCTCCAAATCTTTGCACTTCAACACTAAAATGATGTGGCTGGTCACCCACAATGATATTACTAGAATAAAATCTCAAAATATGTCATTAGTAACTAAAATAATGAGACTGCAGTAAAATGTATAATGATTTAAATATAATTAGTAAGATGCATCAGGAACCAAAGGAGTAGGATGGCCTCGAACGTCGAAGGTGTGCACCTTGCTGACAGGTACATACTAATAAAACTCAAGTAAAGTCGGATATTCCTACTAAGTCCTCTACATGCATGTCCAAGTCAAGGTTCCTGGGCAACGTGTGCATGGCTAAGTCATGTAAGGGCAAAAAGTGAGTTCCCAACGCTTTAAAATTGGGACTGGTCAGTTAAGGGAGACAACCCCGACAGAAAACATCTGTCCTCCAGGATAGTTGGGGGTTGGGCATGAGGCTGACAACCCCATCCTACAAAATTTATTGTTCAGAAACCATGTAAAGGATGCCAGACAGATTTAGGAAGATGACCACGCAAACGAAATAAGGATAAAAATATGGTGTTAGCCACCTGGAATGTTTGAAGTTTATACAGACCTGGAGCCCTAGCCAAATAAAAGGATGAGTTAAATAAATATGGGATTGCCATAATTGCAATTCAAGAAATTAGGTGGAGTGGAAGTGAAATCTTTGATTCTGGAAATTTTATAGTATGATACAGTGGTAATAAAGAGAGAGGCAATTTGGAACTGGATTCCTAATAAATAAAAAATATAAACATCTTATTATGGGCTTTAGCCCAGAAACAGACTGTATATGTACTTTACAGATAAGAGGCGCATTCTTTAACACAACAATAATGTGTGTTCATGCCCCAACCGAAGAGAAAGATGAAGTGCAGAAAAATGACTTTTATGAGGACTTGGAAAGAATATATATGAAAGCACCCAAACATGATACAAAAGTCGTGATGGGGGACTTTAATGCCAGAGTGGGTAAGGAATTAGGTCTAGCTCCAAATGTAGGAAAATATAGCCTCCATGAAAAAATAAACAATAATGGATGGAGAATGATAGATTTTGCTATAACAAAGAATATGGCAATAAGTAGCACATTGTTCCAGCATAAAAGAATTCACAAAGAAACATGGAGATCACCAGATGAAACTACATAAAATCAGACTGATCATATGATGATTGACTCCCGACATGCTACAGATATACTAGATGTGAAAACCTGTAGAGGTGCGGATTGCGATAGTGACCATTACATGGTTAAAATTAAATACCGACAACGGATATCAACTATTGGGTAATTAAGTGCACAGAGAAATATCAAGTATAATGTAGAAAATCTGAAGGAGGGAACCAATGCTAAAGAATATAGAAATAAACTACTACAAATACTACCCAATATTGAGGATCAACGCGTAGAAGCCACCTGAAATGATATTAATACGTAAAGCAGCAGATAAAATTTTAGGACAGAGGTCAAGAATGGTAAGGAATGGCTGGTATGATGAGGAATGTAAGGAAGTACTTGAAGAACAAAATAATGCACGACTAAAAATGCTACAAAGGAAGATGCGGAGTAATACTGAAGCCTACAAAGAGGCACGTAGGGCACCAAGGAAAGTATATAGGAAGAAGAAAAAATATTATGAAGAGGAAAAACTGGAAGAACTACAAGAGAAATATAAAAGAAATAAATTGAAACAATTCTATGAAGGTATCCAACCAAGAACTACATTGTGTAAAAACAAACAGGGAGTAATTGTAGGAGAGGAGAAAGATGTACTGGAAGTGTGGGTAACATACTTTAAGGAATTACTTAATCCTAAATGTAATATGACAACATCAGAAGAAATCAATTATTTTGGACTGGAAAATAATATAATGGCACCTACACTACAAGATACTTTGTGAGTCATAAGAAATCTGAAGAATAATAGAGCGCCTGGGGAAGATTCAATTACCTTGGAATTAATCAAATATGGAGGTAGGAAGTTATGGAATAGAATTCATCAATTAATTAAAATAATATGGGAAACAGAACAGATGCCCAAAGAGTGGGGCATAGCCATAAGATGTCTGATATATAAACAAGGTGACAAGCTAGAGTGCCATAACTATTGTGGAATAACTCTTCTCAATGTAACTTATAAGATCTTCACAAATCTATTGACCAGATATACAGAAACCTACGTTGATGAAATATTAGGAGAGTACCAGTGCGGCTTCCAGAAAGGTAGATCTACTACTGACCAGATTTTTTGTCTGAGAATGATCTTGGAGAAAGCATGTGAATATAAGGTAGATATACATCAATTGTATATTGATTATAAACAAGCATATGATACCATAAATAGGGCTGAGCTGGTGGAAATAATGAAAGAGTTTGAAATATCAATGAAGTTGGTAAGATTGGTCAGAATGACCTTAACAAATACAAATAGTAAGGTGAAAATCCAAGGGAAGCTATCACTTAGTTTTGAGACAACGATTGGACTGCGTCAAGGAGGTTCATTATCCACTCTTTTATTTAATTTGTATATGGAAAGGATAATAAGAAATGTTAGAATCAACCCAGGCGGAACAATTTTTAATAGAACAAGGCAATGCCTTGCGTATGCAGATGATGTAGTGATTCTGGGGAGAACAGAAGGATATATAAAAAGAACATTAGAAGAGATGGCAGAAATAACCCAACAGATAGGCCTTCAGATGAATGACACTACAACAAAATACATGATAAATAGACAAGATGGAAATAAGGTAAAGGAAATTGAGTTGATGGGAAAGAGATATGAAAAAGCAGAATCTTTCAAATATCTGGGTGCAGTGATGACAAGTCTTAATGAGATAGAAACTGAGATCAAAAGTAAAACTGCTGTCGGCAACAAATGCTATTATGTATTAGGACCAATAATTAACCCTTATCCTGCTAACGTGGAAAATATGGTGAGCCCCTAATTGGGCCAGCTAATGGCAAATGGGATTTAACTCGGCGTTTAAAGGGTTGAAGATCTATATCCCAGTCAATAAAAAATTTGTCTCTACAAAACGATCATAAGATCAGCTGTGACATATGGAGCAGAGACAGGGATGCTGACAAGTAAAACTGAAAAAATGTTACTGACATGGGAGAGAAAGATATTGAGGAAAGTATATGGACCCACAAATGAGAATGGACAGTGGAGAATTAAAACAAATGAAGAATTGAGAACCAAATATAAATCCCAAGATATTGTGACCATAATAAAGATTCGAAGACTAGAGTGGCTTGGACTTGTAAGTAGAATGAATGAGACCAGGTCTGTAAAGAAGATTTTTTAAGGAAAATTAGAAGGAAGAAGAGATAGAGGACAACCCAGACTCAGGTGGATATACGATGTGGAAGACAATTTAAGGAAGCTCGGTGTGAAATGATGGAAAAAAAAAAGCACTGAATAGAGAGGAATGGGCACCAATTATAAGGGAAGCCAAGGCCAAACTGAAAGGGCCATAGCACTATAGGAAGAAGTAAGATCCATCATATCAGTTACCTTCTCTTGCTCATTTTATGAAGTTGGTTCCTCAGAAGTGTGCTTAAATGTGAATTGCTGCTGTCACTTTCAGAATCTGGTAAAAAGGAAGTGTTATGAAGGTCAGTCTGTAATCTGAATCAGTATTTCATTTCTGAATCAACTACATTCATTTTCCACAACCAGGATAAAATGTTGTACCCAACTGTAGATACAATGGTGAAATATCAGGTTCTTTGGCAGTGAATATTAAGATTATGGTCTTCTCAGTTGTGATACCATGTGGTATGGCAGATAGGTACCAACAATTAGTATAAAACTTGCTGCCTCCATCTTCAGGTACGAGAAAGAACAGGTGACATGTTTCTCTGAAATACTGAAGCATATTTACCAGTCTACTTGGCATCACATCATAGGATACCATAATCTTAATATTTTTCAAGTTACAAAAGACATTTGTATTCTACTAAAGTGCCTTAGGTCTTACTGGACAGGTTGTAAGTGAGATTCACATCCATTTTTAGTGTGATGACAAAAATAACAATTCCCACAGTCTGTGTCAAGGATTAGAGTCCATATGCACATACTAAAGACAACACTTTAATTCAGTCATCATCAGTATCACATTTCTTTACCACACTAGGACCAAAAATAAGTTTCATGTCTTTCTTGCTGGCAGTTCATTTATATTTTAATTTTTTCAAGTAATTTTGGAAGTAAGTAATGCATGAAGACTTTCTAAACTCAGCTTGCTATACAGTATAAAGTAACATTATGGTGCTCTGGAATGTGCAGGTCTACAGTCTGTTACATAGTACAAAGATTTCAGAGAAACCTGTTACCTCTGTCAGCAGGGTATTAGAATCTTAATTAGGGCTCAACACTTTTCCTCCTAAATAATGGTGCTTATCTACCAGCCTACAAGTTGTTGGGGGCCCATAAGACTGTGTTTATTTCTCAGTAAAAAAGTGATGCAGATTTCAAATTAATGCCATGATACAATACCTGCAGTGAAATACAGAGAGTAACTTGACTTTCTCACTATGACTGCCAGCAACAAAAAGTAGACGCACAACCAGAAATTTTCAATGGGGGGGGTGCTATATATAAGTTCTGTTGGATTTTAAAAATTGTGTTATAGAAGTCATGTCATAAATATAACTGTGACATTACACTATTTAAAACTGCATTTACATACATATAACCACATGTTCCACATGAGAAGCTTTATGAAGTATTATTCCTCACCAAATACTATTTGGGTGATCAAATCAAGAAGAATGAGATGTGTGAGGCATGTAGCCGGTATGGGAAACAGGAGAGGTGCATACAGAGTTTTGATGTGGAGAACTGTGGACAAGAGACCACTTGGAAGACCTTCGCATACATTTGGGGGATAATATTAAAATGGATCTGCAAGAAGTGAGATGTGGAGGCATGGACTGCAGTGATGTGGCTAAAGACAGGGACAGGTGGTGGGCGCTGTGGTAATGAACCTTTGAATTCCGTAAAATGCAGGCAATTTCTTGACTAGTATCTCAGGAAGGGCTCTGCACCATGAGTTGGTTAGTTCAGTGACTCACTGTCTAATTTACATCACAAGGTCTAATCTTCTTGATTTTTTTTAAGTTTATCAAAGCCTTCCCCTAGTTTTTTATTTTATTTTTCAAAATTACAATGTACTAGTTTTCAGCCTATTTCAATAGCAGGTAAACTGCATGAAACCAATGACATCATTGTGTCTGCAATTTTTTTTTTAATTTCAATTTGGGTGGGGGGGGCCGCAGCCCAGCAGCCCCCCTTTGGATGCATGTCAGACTATAAGTAATATGTTTCTCTGTCATCTATGGCAATGAGTTTAATAAAAAGAGATTTGGAAGTGTTTCCTGGAAACTTGTACTTACCAATAGATTCATCACCCTCAAAATCACTTGGCTCAACAGACAATGTATGCTGCTCTGCTCCTTCATTAAAGTTCTGGAGAGGTGGTCTCTGACGTCCTTGCACAGGCGGAGGTTTTAATGTGTTTTTGTTTCCTTCCTCTGCTCTCTCACGTGCTCGAGCTAGGACGGCCTGTAGTTCTTGTGATCGTGTGGTTTTATACTGTAAAAAAAATTATAAAATAATAACACATTAAATAACTGGGCCCCACTTCAATTCCAGGCCAGTCCACATGGAATTTATGGTGGACAAAATGACAGCGGGACAGGTTTTTCTTAAGGTATTCTTGTTTTCCCCTGTCAGTATTACGTGGGCAATTCCAATATCAACCTCTGATTGGTTGTCATAGCGCCAAAGCGCACGCTCAGTAGTAACAAGTAACGTTTGTTATCACTGAACGCCTACCCTCACACATTTTCGCTGTGGAGTGTAGGAGTAATTACTGATGAAACATGGACACTATCATCGCCGCTCCCATCAGCTGTGAGGTACGTATTCTGGGACCATAAGGGAATTTTGTTGACAGAATTCATAGCACCAGGGACCACAACAACGTCAGAAGTTTGTTGTGAAACGCCGAATAAGCTTCAGAGGTTGATACAAAAAAAAAAAAAAGGCGCACGAAGCCCCCCATCGGCGATCCCCTCCCTC
>Ga0136643_10012239_pt1 | contig 12770 bp, 10 predicted proteins | sample TergutLab28metaG_FD_96883 | JGI IMG/M metagenome (GOLD analysis project Ga0136643, IMG submission 96883) | Labiotermes labralis P1 segment gut microbial communities from Petit-Saut dam, French Guiana - Lab288 P1 (version 3) (version 3) | ecosystem: Host-associated > Arthropoda: Insects >...
ATTATATACCATGTTTAAAATATTCAGTACCTATATTTGTTGAATAAAAATATAAAATGCAACTTTAGAGGCTAGCGGTTCGGTACGACCACTATAGTTGACATTAGGCGTCAAAAGGTTAAACGTGGTGTAACATATCCACCATCTTTGACGTTCATACGGCCGTGCACCGTAATATTATTTCTATATTAAAACCAACTAGGTGCACCAATGTATCAAATTTATTTCATTCTGGAATGACACTCTGCATGTTTCGGACGTTCTTTCCGTCCATCATCAGGAGTACAAGACTGTACATGCAGTAACAGGCATTTGTCAAACAGATACTGCTGTCTGCTTGCTAGCAGGTACCGCTTACCTGCTAGCAAGCAGACAGCAGTATCCGTTTGACAAATGCCTGTTACTGCATGTACAGTCTTGTACTCCTGATGATGGACGGAAAGAACGTCCGAAACATGCAGAGTGTCATTCCAGAATGAAATAAATTTGATACATTGGGGCATCTAGTTGGTTTTAATATAAAAATAATATCAATTATCTGATATTTTCCCCATGGATAGCTTTATGTGGCGTTTTTCCAAACCTCTTCATGGGACAAGGTCACTGTTGCAAATTCTGAAGGGCACTGACAATGTAGGAAAAATTACAGAATGATAAAATAAAATATTTTATATCGAGAAGTGCTGTAAGCCTTCAAATTTGTAGGTAAATGTTTGTTGATTAAATATTTTATTGTTTCTATGTCCGAATTGTTCGCATGGGTACAACTAGTGTTAGTAAATCCTGTTGGTACATCACTGCGAAGATCCTAAAATCATACACTAAATTATCCAAAAGCACTAATAGCCAAAGATCAAGCACTACGCCAGCCATCAGCCTTTCATCCCTGGCTCTGGAAGCCACTAAAGACCCCATTCAGTCGATGTTTCTGTAAAGGTCCCAATAGCTAATACACCACCCGGAGCAACATTAAAATTTTATTAATTTTACCTACGTATTTTAACTACATGCTTCATATTACCCTCACAATAAACAGTGATTATTTCCCTAAACAGTATTCATCATATTCTACATGAGATGAATTATTTTTGTGAGATCGGAGCTGTACGCAGCACACAACATATGAAATTCATGTTTAGAAATTTTAATTTGGAATGCCATAATTCTACGACAGTTGTTTACGCTTAATGGAATTCGTTAAACTGTATAATGAACAAGATACAGTAAAGTTAGGAAATGACAATTAGCCAGAATCTAGGAAATGACGTATTTCAATCGTCTATCACGGTGCTAATAATTAGACTTCACTCCTCGCTTCGTTTGTTCCTCTTCATTTCCACAATATAAATAGCACGTTGGCTCCAGCCGCAATAATTATAGAAATTTACGGGATATACTCTTTTCGAATCTCGTCTGTTCATGTCAATCTAACCACAATGCTCACAGTTTGCATTCCTGTATTTGGTCCGATACTCGCCACGGGCTTCTTTTTCAGTGAAAGTTTTACAGGTTGATGAAATGACAAACTGTGATGTTAGAGGTTCGTCCTATACTTGGTCAATGAGCATGAAAATTGTACTTGGAAACTGTATATAGTCAAACACAACTGGGTCACATAGGTATATTTAATGGCTAAATGGATAACTATATGTTTCGACCCGTACTGGTCACCTTCAGGTTGTCTTAAGAGAACTGGCTTAGGATCTTACTATATGCATATAGTAAGATCCTAAGACAGTTCTCTTAAGACAACCTGAAGATGGCCAGTACGGGCCGAAACATGTAGCTATCCATTTAGCCATTAAATACACCTATGTGACACAGTTGTGTTTGACTATATACAATTCTCAAGTTTCACACACTCAACGGGGATGACACACTTCCTAGATGAAAATTGTATTCCGCTAACAAGTTTAGTACTCATCATAAGAACAAAGTCATAATTTTGATAACTCTGAAATATGGCTTTGAAAAGAGCTTTTTATTATTTTTTGGACGAAAACACATGGCCAACGATGTAAAAGTATTTGGTCCAGAAATAACTATCACAGTTAAGCAATTTTGGACTCTGGCCCTACAGAACGATGACCTTCACAAATATTGCTTGTATCCTAGTAATGATATTAAGGTAAGAATTCGAGAAAATTAAAATGGACTGGATGGGAGAAAAATTTTTTAGGCACAACAGAAATAGATTTCTGGAAAACGGTTGGGTTCGTCTATCAGAAAGACAAACTGTATGGAAATAGTGGGTAAAGTGTAATAATGTAACTGGCCCTGAACTGTGAGCAGCTTGGGTTCTGATTTTGGCGTTGAATCTTCAATTTCTGCTTGGTTACCTGTAATGATTCAATAGCTTATATTTTGAACTGGCTCAGGATCACGACCAGTGGCAGGCTGTTTTGAACTTCTAGATGAGTTGTTCAAGTGAAGTGACAAACCTCACGACGTTGGCACGGTGTCAAACTGTGCTGATGTTTCTAATTCCGACTTGTCACAGAGGACGAGTGACACACACATTCTGTCATGCAGATGAAGAGGGAATGTAGATGGTCGGACTACGAAGAACTGTGTAAAGCATGACCAACGGCCTGTGGCTGCTGCGCAGAAACACGACGGGCCCACCTGAAGGTGGAGTGCAGTAGCCTATGGTTAAGACGTCCCTGAGGGAAACTGATTGCATAAATCTGAAGGGAACTGGAAGGAATTTGGCGTTGATCCTACAACCCATGATACTGACCTACGTAAGCCAGTTCTAAAGCTATCTGATGATGGGTAAACTGCAGTTGGTCTTGCCTTGTTTGTAGACTGTCTATCATATACGAATGGTATTGCAAACGGAACATGTGCAGTGAACTAGATCGCTTTTCGGACTGAAGATGAAAGCTAGGGAGGCACTCGTTGGGTCAGACAGAATGAATCGTTTTCAATTACTGGATAATCTGTAGTAAAGGTAAAGGTAAAGTGATCCCGTTACAGGCCCGGTGTGGCCCAGTGGGTGGGTAGAGGTATAGCTCTACTCTTCCATGACCGTGGCACTAGAAGGGGCTAAGTGGTCAGCAGCACGCCCCGGCCGCACTTTACCCGCGGGAAAAAGCCGGTACCCATTTTACAGGAGGCTGGGTGGGCCCCAGAGCCGATCTGGACGGGCGAAAAATCTCGTCCCCACCGGGATTCAATCCCGGACCGTCTAGCCTGTAGTCAGTCCTATACTGACTGAGCTACCCGGCACACGGATAATCTGTGGTAATAAGCTAAAAGTATAAAGCTTGCCAAAGGGAGATGGTAATGAAAGTTACAATACAAATTGTAAATACCCATGGGTACCTAAAACTATAATAGAAAAGGATGCAGAAAATAAAGTAATAACAAGATGGTAACCCACAACCACAGACATGATGCACATTGTCCACATAACGCTAGCGTTCCCTGGGAAAGAAAGTGATATCAACAGAAAATTAAGACAGACAAGCGCAAAGAAGTTACTATATACTATTGGCCTTCCGTATCCACTAGTATCAGAAGGTATATACATTCCAAAAAGAATGAACGTACCTGCGCGTGTCCCAGTACCTCGCTAGGGCGCCTGTAAGAAGCAGCGGTTTAGACCTGACGTGATGCCATAATGGCTTTAACAGCTAGGGCCCGCCTTCAGGACAGAACCGCACTCCTATTCCTGCGTGTTACAAATGATCGCAAGATGTCACGTTGAGACTGCGACAAAATTGCTGTTACACTTGCTATGGGAAGTCCTTCATGCTTGAGTATCCTTCTGTCCGCTTATAGTCGGGGTCCACGCCGGTATCAGGCTGCAGAGCTTGACATAGTCTCTACCATGGGCATCCAACATTTTTATGGCAAAGGGCCACGCCCAGTTATTTTGGGCTGGTTCGCGGGCCGCACGTAGAAAAAATGACATCAAGTTGTATACCTAATTACCTAAATTAATGCGTACTTTCTACAGTATATAAATATTCATAAACGTGTGCGCGGGTGGCATAATACAACCTGGCGGGCCGTGGGTTGGAGACCCATGGTCCAAACACTCAGTGTAAACGCTACATTGATAGCACTTCATTCTGTTTCAGTAATACATTGACAGAACAAAACCGCAAAGAAAACTTCATCTGGCTTTTTTTTTTTGTTTTTTTTTGGTACATTATTCAGGTTCGTTGTTTGTGGTAGTGGGGTGAGAAAAGAGGCCTTTGGTACCAAGGATTATCCTACCAGGGCCTGACAGATGAGTATGGAACATTGGTGGAATGATAATTGTTAGCAGCAGGACCATAAATAAGAGTGTCTATGCCTCGGGTGCCAGAAGCAAGCTACTGAACTGCGGCCCCCACCCCCTGTCCGTCAAGAATAATTCGTAGAATATACATTTTATTTTTTAACTCTCTACTTTTTAATTTCGTGCACCTAAACGTACTGCGCCCGGGGCTAGTGCCCACTTGCTCAACGACATCCGAGGCTCTTACAGCGGTGCTGGTAAACGTTAAGATCTTCTGAGATGTTACACTGTGTTGCCTCGCAACCAGTCGACACGGCCTAACATCACAGAAAACTTTGATCTTCGATAGTGAAGTACTCGCAGAACGAAGCCAGCCCCCGTGTCATTTTGTTCACCATGAACTGAAGCCTGCCCGGCGAGAAGCTGTTTGAGCTACAGAAAAGGATACCGTTTTTATAAACCAAAAAACGGGATACCAAATAGCGTTTAGGTGATGGGCATGGGCGTAGAAGACAACATTTTTAATTCATTACGTAAACACAAAAGCAGAGTAATTTATTAATATTCAGATAATTATACAAATCGGGGCGAGCAGTTGGTTGAGGCACTGCGCCACAAGAAGGAATGTTCCGGGTTCGATTCCTGGTAGGGTCCTTGGAGATATTTAAGTGACCTATTCTTTTTGTCTGCATTCAGTAATCCTGGGGTCCACTCAGCCTCTAACAAAAAAAAAAATATATATATATACCAAAGAATTTCCTTGTGGGTAAAGTGCGACCGGTGCGTGAAGCTAATAACTCTGCTGTCCTATTTGTGCCGAATGTCAAAGTAAGGATGGAAGCCGAACATTCCATGCTTCCTCTGAGTCTTCATCACTTGTTACGCGAAATCTTTTTAAAATATGTAAATCAGATAAAAATTATGACACACATATATAAAAAATTACATAATAATAATAATTAATAGAAATACAGCGCATGTGGAATGTAAAAACAAAGGTGATACCAGTAATAAATAATAGGGGCGACTGGGACTATTTCAAAGTCATTCAGAAAATACGTGAGCAACATACCAGGAAAACATGAAGTCAAGGAACTACAAAAACAGCCATATTGGGCACTGCACATATACTTCGGAAAGTACTAATGTAAAAGTACAATAGATTCAAAACTGAAACTAAAGATATAAGCACCATGAATAGCTGCAACACTGTATTCCCTAGGGCATAGTTTGTCTCAGGAATGTAGGTAGTCTATAAATACCCTGCATGAAGGAGATGATGATGATGATGATGATAATAATAACAACACCGAAACTTGGACAATCGGTTCACTTAGGCTTACTGGAGTTTCTCTATATAGCCACTATATTTGCCTAATCATTCGCAGCCCCATTCCAGACTATAATCACTAACACATAATCATTCTCTCACTCTCCTATCCCTTCCAGTCAGTGACTAGTTGATGTCTTTCCGGCTCCTGTAGATATTTTCTACCATTGTGGGGAATTCACAATATTCGTAAGCATTGTCGAAAATGTACTTACTTAGAAAAGACCGGGACATTTGGCTCCTCGAACCGAATTTGGCGGGACACCGAGACAGAACTTTTTCAAACCCAGAAAATCGGGACTTTCCCAAGGAAATCCGGGACGAATGGAATCCTTAACTATAGCATGGGTGTTTAAATTGATTGATAATTTATGTCTGTTTGCCTAACTAACACCCAGACAATTCAGCCAATGTTTTTACTAAAGTCACTTCCTCCCTGTCACTGTAACTCTTACGTATTTTTCGTCATTCTTTGACATGTTGAGGACTTGAAGTGTAGAAGCATGTCTCATGTTTGATAAATAGAGAAACGATGGCACGTAGAAGATCCCAAGTGATATTCAGGAAAAATGAATACAAAATGTGTGGGGTTGGGTTTCACCCTCGCGATTACGTCCTCGTGTGCCAACCGAACAGATGTCCTGACCAGGAGGCGTGGCGGACACAGCACCAATCCAAATGAAAACGACACCCGCTTATAGTAGCTGTTCGCTGGAGCAAGACGTGAACAGCCATTACACCACCAGGGCTGGAGTGTAACAAGGGCACAAGCGTTGCGATGTGGCCCGTATTCGCAGCGGGCCTACAGTCTAGCGAGGCCAACCTACCATCCTACGCCATGGGCCTTGAGTACACACCAGGAGCATGAAGACGAGCTCTCAACTGCATGTAGCGCCGAAGCTAAGAGTCAGTGGATCTATACCTCCACTCCCTCATACATCTGCATGGCGTCGTGCTTGAATACAGACATAACTCTAATTCTGACCGAATAATTTCCGTACATAAGATAAATCATTGATTATAGCTCCTGTCAGTGTTACCAACGTTTTCCCTACGACAACGTTAGTTCATGCGCACAGTCGCAAGGGCACAACCGAAATTAATAACGAAGTGTGTGACTGTAAGGAGCAGCGTCCTTATTAAAAGCTAATTGTAGCGCAGTTCGTCAAGAAATTACCAGCACGTAATGAACACCTAAAATTCATTACCTTGTTAACGACAGCTCATCAAGTTCCCTGTGCCGGGTCAGTTGAATTTAATCCACAGCCTCACACTCTATTTCTTTCAAATTAATTTTAATACTAACATCCCATCTATGCTTATGTCTTCCAAGCGGTCTCTTTACTTTAAGATTTTGCATATCGTGGGGCGTTTCACTTACTTCTCTCATTAGGTTCTAATTTTTCAGGGGTTTGGAAGGCAGTGGTCTTGGTTTGTTATAAGTTATTTGTTCACTGTTCTCGTGTAGGTTGCATGTTGTCAGTCATCTGATTATGACGGGAAATGTCAATACGAAGAGTGCCCCAAGCTTCAGCAGTATCGTTGACATTGCACCTAACGTGGCACAGTGTTGGCTACCTCGACTGCACGGCGTAATGATCCCAGTGCGTAGGTGCGTATTTTGACGCCCGGGGCGTTTAATCAATATTCCAGTCCATAACAGAAATTACGAATTTTAAAAATATCAGCAACATAAAAGAATTTCCTTTTATTTAGGCTCAAACATTTAAAATTTGCTGAGGGCTGACAATATTTGTTTTTAATTTAAAATACTCATTTCTCCACACATTTTGACGTCACTTGTATTCTGCCGCCCGGAGCGGCAGCGCCATCCCCCCCCCCCAACCCAACAAGCTGTTCCCTTGTGTATCGCAAAATTGACTGAAGACAGAGAAATGGACACAGACCTAACTCTCGCTACGCAAAGCCTGTCCGTTACTTCAGTCCGCGTCACATTAATCTCTAATGCCATGAACAGCCCCTTGCATCACTTTAACTCTAAGATGTAACCGCAGAAACACAAGAATTTATTATGCGCAGTAAGTCTGCAGCGGCATTTCCATGCCTCAATGAACTGCGAGCATTTTGTGTTACAACCACAGCTTACTGACAACAAGCATTATGCGCAGAATAAGACGAAATGTAGTGTCGTCCCTTTGCTTAATTAAACACCACGCAGTTAAGTCGTAGGAAGGAAGGGAGATATCACTTTGCGCTTTATTAATTCGGCACTAGATACAAGTGAGTATACAACTTCACGTCCCGGCCGCTTTACTTCAAACGAAGAAGTCTTCGGAACCCACCAAAAAGAAGGCTGACTAGCACCTAGAGTGGTCATAGATCCTACGAAATGGAGAAATATCTTGCCTGTACCAGAAATTGAACCCAGTTTCCTCGGTCATGCCGCCGTAAACTAATCGCTATACAAACTGAAATATCCCGGCTCCCTAAAGTTACGTGATTTCTTATATCCTGCAGTTAAGTCTAAAGAAACTAGTTCAGGATCCAAGGAGAAATTTATTCCGCCGTACGATATGTCCTGTTTACTCTCAGCTGCTCTAAGGCGGATTGTGGTTTAACTGCAAATAAAACGATATACCAGTATGGACACTGTCGCTATAAGGCGTTTGAGCATGTGAACGAATTTCGAAAAGACACTTACGTATGGTATCAGTGTCCAATTGCACATACACGTCGACTGCAAATTTTCGCATATATTATTTTTATATACTTGCTGAAATAGGTTTTAATAAAATTACTGTTGATTATTGTAACATCCAGTAAAAAACATAAATCAAGCCAAATATTTTACGTCACTGTAAAGAGAGGCAAAACTTGATTCTACAATACAAGAACAGTGTGTTAATGTCTGTGATCATAGGTTGATGAAATCCAACCAGATGCAACAGTATGCAGACGTTTATTTACTGCTAAATTACTCTACATGTTTCGGGCGTCCATCGCGCCCATCATCAGGAGTACATAAAACTGTAGTTGCAGCCTCTGTTACACTTCATACTATCTGGGGAGCAAGCTTCCTCAAGTTTCCTCAAGGGCTGGTTTGGGACCGGACCGGTTATGTACTTCTGATGATGGGCGCGATGGGCGCCCGAAACATGTAGAATAATTTAGCAGTAAATAAATATCTGCATACTGTTGCATCTCGTTGGATTTCTACAACCTAAATTAACGATGCACGGGACCACGAATATAAAAAATCTGTGATCATATTCTGTCCCCCGCTTAAAAAGGTATTTTGGCGCGACTGTCAGTGCGCGACATTTAATTTGACTTTATTTATTGCAGTGTATTTACGTCCAAAACTATAACGAAGTGAGATTTGAGGTGTAAAAGAAAATGTATACTTACAATAACTAGAATATAGCCCACGTACAACTGTCTTACACAAATACGTAAGAGGCAGACGAAATTTTTGCTAGACTGTTTCGTCTTCCACATCAACTGGGAGTGTCTGCGTCACAAGCATGAAACGCGACAAAACTTGTGGATTTGCATCCATATAATACCGCTGTGGTTCAGAAATTCTACGACACAGATGTCAAAACAAGACCGAATCTTATGCAATAATACTTTCCTGGGGTTTATGCCGGAGAAATAAACCCTTACTGGCTCTGTTTAGCGCCGATCCCAGTGGCTGCGAGGTCTAAGGTGTGAGTCTGCAGCCGTTCGCTTGCTGGGATTGAGAGTTCCAATCCCGCCGGAGACATGGAAGTTTGTCTCTTGTGAATGTTGTGTGTTGTCAGGTAAAGTTCCCTGCGACGGGCTGATCACACGTCCGGAGGAGTCCTACCGAGTGCGGTGTGTCTGAGTGTGATCGTGAAGCCTCGACAATGAGGAGGCCCTGACCCACTGGGGGTTGTCGCGCCACAGATTTTTTAAAAAAAGTTCTGTTTTCCGGCGACGCTTGACTCCACCTGCGCGGATAAGTGAAAAATCAAAATAAGAGGCTTCTCATATTAACTCACCAAATGCCATTTACATGGTGGTGCGTGGTGTGCTGAGTGTGCTGTTAGGATTACTGGGACCAGCTATTTTTTTCTGAAACCACAAAATCACACCGACTAGTAACACATTCGGAAACGATTTCTGAGGGCTTTTGCGATAGCGTAACACTCTAGGCCCATTCTTCAGCAGTCAGTGCGGTAAATCTTAATGTAAAGAGTTATTTTTGTGACAAGAGTAAGCAGGGGTCCGTGACACCCTCGTTCTCCTAATCTGAACCAGTGTGACTTGTACTTGTGACGCGTGTCATAGGATAAAATGTAGTGATAATCACCGCACTGACAAGGATCACAAAGCAAGTATTCAGAATGTAGTGTTCTGAATTTTACCAGCAGAAATACAACTTGCATGAAGGTGCTGATCGGATGTGACGCGAGTTTGTCAGCGGAAGGAAAATACTTCAAACAACATTTTTTGTTCAAATATGAAGATTACAAAACCTAATAATAACTGAAATGCATTGGACTGAAACTTGTGGGCCCCGAATCCTGGTAAACTGGAACAGCGGTCGTCGCCACGCTGCCTGCCGTCACGCGAAGCGGTCCGAGTGTAGTGTAGTCAAGCGTAATACGATTTAAAAACACCTTTGTATATTGCTGCAAACGTATAAATTTACCTGTCGTGTGGGTGTAAAACTTGGTCTGTCATGTTATGGAATGACGGTTTGAGATTCGAGAACACGGTGTTGAAGATATTTCCAATTAAGATAGAAGAAATTACATGAGACTGGTGAAAAGTGCTTAAAGAGGGGCCTCATGATAGCACCCCTCATCATGCATTTTTAGGGCTATTAAATGGAGGATGAGAGAGCAGGAGCTTATGAAAGGCCTGGGAGAGAAGAAAAAGCATACAGAGTTTTGGCTGGAAAAGCCTAAAGGGAGAGACAGCCTGGAAGACTTGGGTGAAGAAGGGAGAATACGTATAAAATAGATCTTCAAGAGATAAGATGGTTGGTTGTGGACTGAATTCATTTGGCTCACGATACAGACAAGTGACGGTACGTTATGAACATGGTAATGGGCTGTCCTTCTTCTTCTTAGATCGCCCTACAGTCCAACGCTGACCTGTGCCTCCTCAATGGACTTTTACCAGTTAGATCTGTTTTTTGATCTCTCTTTTCAGTTTTAATTCTACCTCTTTTAATTTCTGTTTATACACGGTTATACTATCTGTCCTTTTTTTTTTTGTCCTCATAGTCGACTTCCCTGGGGAATATTAATAAATTCTTGACTTACTTTTCTTCTACGACACATCCTATTAACATGGCCAATATAAGGTAAAGGACATTTGGGTTCCATAAAATGCGGGGAATTCTTCATTATCTGAGGGCTATTTGCTACAGAAGAACGTCTCCGCAGCACACAGTTAATTACGTACTGCCTTGTAGAGAGATATTTTCCACAGTGAAGTAATGTATTAAGGCCTGATGACAAGCCTTTCCTGTGGAAACATGTAGCCTACTTGTAGTGAAACATTTTTTATACAAAGCAATGGTAATTTGTAATACATATTTGTATATACGCATACTTCTACATACAAAACGCTCTTCGGAGACGGTACAAGGAAAATAGTAGATTACCAACTGGTTAGAAAGAATGTCGCAGAGACAGAAGAAAGCATATCGTATAAAACAGAAGAGGAGAAGATATGGGAAAGCACAAACAGGGGGACAGGCTTTGTTTATCTCAGTAACCACATAAAGTGGTGTCGTCGAAAGCGGCAGCAGGTTACTCCGAAACACTGCCAAGTAGCGACCAGACTGAACGGTGTTTCAGCTCAGAAAAGGATACTCTTTGAAGCAGATTTACATGAATAGTCCAACAATAATTAGAAAAGCCAACAATCGTTCTGTCCCTTTGCGACATTATTTCCTGTGATGTAATGCACCAAGCAGGTCTGCAGTACGTAGAAAATTTCTATTTTATATCCAGCGTCAGCCTTCGACATTCATCATTATCCGTTCGTGGAAACGAAGATAGATCCAACTGAATCCACACCTTCATGTCACATTTTTATCTCACCAAAGGGCCCTCTATAAACCTCATTGAAATATCTGTACTTTTTCAAATTTCAGAACAAAATTTTTAGCCAACAGGCTCGCGGCGCTGTCAATGTCCCTGCATGAAGTCATGCAGAAGCACAACGAACGTGGAGGTGAGGAATCGGCTTCATCCATCGGCTGCTATGTCTATGGACTCAGACACAGGGTTGAAGAGAACAATAGCTACACGTATCGGGAATCGAACCGAGACGCTGTTCCCAACAGCACGGACTGCCAGTGTCAGACAGTAATCAAGTCGCTGTAGTACACGCAAATCGTATTCCAAAAGGGACCTAAATCTCAACTGCTTTTCTTTCGCTGTGTTGTCCACACACTGGACAGACACAAAAGTATCTGATTTATCCCGTTATATTATTGATTTACTTGTCAGTATTACAGCATATACGTAGTAGATAAAGCTGTATAGGACTTGAACGACATTCAAATTAAGAAAGTGAAGCTTACTCGTGTAATTCAAAAAGGGGTTTTGGCAATGGGGATTCGAATCCTACCGAGAACTCAATTAGACAGTTGCAAAGAGTTTAGCTGTTGCTACCTTAAAGTTTCGCAACAGTAAGTACTGGATAAATTCCATAATACATCCATTTTGGTGTTCAGTATTAGGTTCATGGCAGTGAAGCGGAAAGCGACGTTACAGTTCTACGCGCGTCTGCATTCTTGTCAATCTTATGTTAAAATAGCTATATCCGTCTGTCCGTCCATCTGTACGCAAGTAACAACTTGAGAAACACTAAGCAAATTTTTATAAAATTTTATTTTTCTTGATTTAACGGAATTTTACGAACTCAATCAGAGGGAACAATTTTCATGGCCACTTTGCATGAAGACCTGCATGAAGTGAGAGAGAAAACCAACAAAATGCAACAGTTATATGTTTATTATCAACACTTTCTCAACATGTTTCGGGCATCATTATGCCCATCTTCAGGAGACCAAGACGTGTGTTACTGCACGTGGTGTGCTGCGCTGGTACTGTGAACCTTCACAGTGCTCGCACCCTACAACACAGCGCCCCACAACCGCTACCAACCACATCCAGCAGAACCAGCGCAGCACACCACGTGCAGTAACACACGTCTTGGTCTCCTGAAGATGGGCATAATGATGCCCGAAACATGTTGAGA